>WNFX01000637.1_pt1 | contig 34871 bp, 29 predicted proteins | sample 5400111 | NCBI WGS metagenome assembly WNFX01 (sample SAMN13153363, study PRJNA577476) | soil metagenome | isolation source: 40 cm soil or saprolite under grassland replicate 1 | place: USA:California | collected 2016-06-15 | reverse complement strand
AAATCATGCTGGCAACGTATGAGACTGACGAACGTGGGATCGCCTAAGGGGCGCGAGCCCTATGGCGACAGAGTGCCCGTAGTAGTCGCAGGAGCAACGACCTGCCAGGGAGGACGGGAAGGCCGTCCGCAGGGCGAAGGGGCACAGGTGACGGACATCAACGAACCGGAAAGGCATGCGAAATGCAGAGCGCCGAGACGGTGCTGGGTGTCCTCCGCGAACGAGGCAGGCGCGGCTTGCCGTGCAGCGAGCTGTACCGGCAGATGTTCAACCCCAGCCTCTACCTGCTGGCCTACGGGAAGATCTACGCCAACCAGGGCGCGATGACCCCCGGGGCCAGCGCAGAGACCGCGGACGGCATGTCCGGGGACAAGATCCACAAGATCACCGGGGCGATGCGCGCCGAGCGCTACCGCTTCAGTCCCGCCCGGCGGACGTACATCCCGAAAAAGAACGGGAAAATGCGCCCGCTAGGCATGCCGACATGGTCAGATAAGCTCGTCGGGGAAGTGGTGCGCCTCCTGCTGGAGGCGTATTACGAGCCGACGTTCTCTGATCATTCGCACGGGTTCCGGCCCGGCCGGGGATGCCATACGGCGCTGACCGACGTGGCAACGGCCTGGACCGGGACGACGTGGTTCATCGAGGGAGATATCGCTGACTGCTTCGGGTCGCTGGACCATGAGGTAATGGCCCGGATCCTGTCAGAGAAGATCCACGACAACCGGTTCCTGCGGCTCATCCGGAACATGCTGAAAGCCGGGTACCTGGAAGACTGGAAATACCACGACACGCTCAGCGGATGCCCGCAGGGCGGCGTGGTATCGCCCGTCCTCTCCAATATTTACCTCAGCAGGCTGGACGCTTTTGTCGAGACAGCCCTGATACCGCAATACACGCGAGGGGGACGCCGGAAAGAAAACCCCGAGTACAGGAAGGCGCACTACCGGCTCACCCGCGCCCGCCGGGAAGGCGACCGGGCCAAGGCCCGCGAGCACCAGCGGCAGGCGCGCACCCTCCCCTTCGGGGACCCGAACGACCCCGGGTACCGGCGGCTGCGCTACTCACGCTACGCCGACGATCACCTCCTGGGGTTCACCGGGCCGAAGGCCGAAGCCGAGGACATCAAGAACCAGCTGGCCAGGTTCCTGCGCGACGAACTCGCACTCGAACTCAGCCCGGAAAAGACGCTGATCACCCACGCCCGCACCCGGGCGGCACGGTACCTCGGCTACGAGATCACCGTCCAGCACACCGACCGCAAGATCACCAGAGGCCGCCGCGCGGCCAACGGGAGCATCGCGCTGCGCGTGCCGCTCGACGTGATCCGGGCCAAGCGAGCCTCCTACCGGCACCACGGCAAACCCGGGCGCCGGACGGCCCTGCTGAACCTGGACGACTACGACATCGTCCGGGTATACGGGGCCGAGTACCGGGGCATCGCAGGCTACTACCCGCTCGCCAATGACGTCTGGCGGCTCGACGCGCTGCGCTGGGACGCCGAGACGTCCATGCTCAAGACCCTGGCGGCCAAGCACAAGTCCTCGGTGGCCAAGACCGCGGCCAGGTACAAGGCCAAGGTCGAGACACCGCACGGGCTGCGCACGTGCTTCGAGGCCAGGATCAAGCGTGACGGCAAGCCGGACCTGGTAGCCCGGTTCGGTGGGATCCCCCTGGTCAGGAAGAAGAACGCGGTACTGCACGAAACCATATCCCGGCCGGTCGCCTACCCGAAGAAGGAACTGATCCACCGGCTCCTGAAACGGCGCTGCGAACTATGCGAGGAGACGGGCGCGGTCCTGGTCCACCAGGTCCGCAAGCTCGCCAGCCTCGGGGAACCCGGCCCGGGACAGCCCGCCTGGGCGGCAAAGATGGCCAGGATGCGGCGCAAGACCCTCATGGTCTGCCGCACCTGCCACGACGCCATCCACGGGCAGCCGGCCCACGGCACGGCGTAGTCACCAGAGAGCCACGTGCGCTGAAAGGCGCAAGCGTGGTTCGGGGGAAGGCCGCGCGGAAAAGGACCCGCCACCAGGCGGGCACCTCGCCGCGCGGCCCATCCCATCACAGGCCAATCGACGGTGCGGCAGCGAGCCTGCGGCCACGCGGCCCTCAACTGGCATCCGAGCATCAGGCTCTTGCGATCTGCGATGAGTTCCGGGCCGTCCGGGATGCCACGAGCTGGTCAGGACATGATGCGCGCCACCAGCGGCAATTACGGACCGTACCCGCTCCCCGGCGGGCCGGCCGGCCACCATGTTTGCTCCATGTTTGCTCGGATGTCGCGGTACGGCCCGGTAGCGAGCGGCACCACGCGGCAGGAGATCTTGCGGGTTGCCGCACAGCCCGGCAGGTAGCAGCATTGTCCGACACCAGGAGGTATTTTCGAACACTCTGAGCAGCGGACTCTTAATCCGCTGGTTCGCCGCCGCAGTTCAGAGGCTGGCCATCACCGCGATCAGTGGTTGGACTGCCGTATCCGAGTGGTATCGGCATGAAATAACTGGGCGAGCTTTTGCAGCGCATCCGGCGGGGCCTCAGGGACGATGGGCTAGTTCGGACGCAAGGACCAGCGAGACTGGCAAGATCATCGGCGGCCGTCGCGAGTTGATCTACGGGACTCAAAGACGACGGCGTCGGGGAGCAGCGTTCCGGCACACCGCTCCCCCGGCACGGGACCCTGTCCGCTATATGTCCGTAACACAGCTAGAAACAGCGGGACTTGGTGGGTCACCGTGGGACACAGTGGAACAAGATCGAGACGGCCCGCAGATCCGCGAAAACCCAGGCCACGGGCCGTTTCCGCAGGTAGTGGCAGGTGATGGATTCGAACCATCGTAGGCTGAGCCGACGGTTTTACAGACCGCTCCCTTTGGCCGCTCGGGCAACCTGCCGCGCGCCGCCTTCTTAACGGCACAGTGAAGAATAGCGGACGGCGGCGCGTCCATCACACCGGCCGTGCCGGGGCGCCATCACCCGGCCGCGCCGACGCGCCGTGCGCCACGACCCCAATCAAAACCACGGCCCGATCAAGCGCCCCTACGGCGGGCCGCGATCCGAGAGCGGCCATGGCGCGAACGTGGCTGGCGGGTCGCGGTGTGATCTACCGGTGTCTGCCGTCTAACCTGAACGGGTGGCATCAGCGGAGTCTTCCTTTGACATTGTGAGCCGATTCGACCGCCAGGAGGTCGACAACGCATTGAACCAGGCTGCCAAGGAGATCGGAACCCGGTTTGACTTCCGCGGCGTAGGTGCGGCCATCGCCTGGTCCGGCCAGAACGGTATCGAGGTCCGCGCCAACAGCGAGGAGCGAGCCAAGGCGGTTGTGGACGTATTCAAGGACAAACTTATCCGTCGGGGAGTGTCGTTGAAGGTCCTCGACGTGGGTGAGCCCAAGCCCTCGGGCAAGGAGTACCGCCTAGCCATCGCGCTGAAGGAGGGCATCTCGCAGGAGAACGCCAAGAAGCTGGCGAAGATCGTGCGCGATGAGGGCCCGAAGGGGATCCGCGCTCAGGTCCAAGGTGAGGAACTGCGCGTCTCGAGCAAGAAGAAGGACGACCTCCAGGCGGTGATAGCCCTGCTCAAGGGAAAGGAGTTCGATTTCGCCCTGCAGTTTGTGAATTACCGCTAACCACGCCCTAACCGCGCGCCTGGCCGGCGCTCCGGTGAAATACCCACACCCCATCCTCCTCGAATACAACCCGGTACGTGGTTCCTGGATGCCGTGGCCCAATGAAACCAGGCACATCTCGGATCGACCACTCGGGGCTGCGCTGGTCGAACAAGATCCATTGCGGTGCCGGGTTCTGGTTGCCGACCCAGTAGGTTTCGTCGCGGGCGGCGAGAGGTGCGAGTTCGTTGAGGCTGGCCTCGAGTGTGGCGCCGGCCGGTACCCGGCCAATCGCAGCGTTGATCGCATGAACGTGTCCGCTGACCTCGTATGACTGCGGGTCCCACAGCCTGCTCAGCGGGAACTGAAACGCGAGGGCGATCGCCACGGCGGCCATCATCGCCGGAGCGTGCCGATCCGACACCGCACCGAGCGACCGCAGCGCCGCACGGAGCGACTGCAGCGCCGCATCAGAGGGCCGCCCCCCCGCACCCAGCGCAGGGCCGTGCCAGCCCGGCACCTCCTCGCGCGCACGCTGTGCGGCGCGGATCCGTGCGAGCCCATCGACGGCGGCCGCGAACACCACAGGCATCACTGTGGCGTTGTAGTGCCAGCCCGTCCCCCAGTAGGCGGTGTCAGCCGAGATGAACCGCAACAGCAGTCCGGGGACAGCCACCAAAGCGATCGGCGAGCGCAGCGCGGCAAACGCCGTCGGCAACAAGATCAGCGCAACCGTCGGCAGCTTGACCGCCACGCCTGCGGTGAGGTGACCCATGATCCCGGCAAGGTGTGCGCCCTTGTCCCAGTACGGATAAACGTGGCCGGGATTGAACTGCGGGATGATCACATAAATGGCGAGCAGCGACCACGCCATCCCCCAAACGGCGAGCAACGACCCAGCGACTCGCACCGGCGGAAGGCCCCTGCCGTACGCGAGGGCGAGCACAAGTCCGAGCGCGGCAACGGTGAAGCCTTGATCCTCCTTAACGAACACCAGCGGCATCGACCACATCACGGCCGCGGTCGTGTGCCGCCGCGCGAGCGCGGATGTGGCGAACGCGAGCAGCGGGACGGCGAGGGCGACCTCGTGAAAGTCGTACCAGTTCAGCGAGGCCAAACCCCAGGAGAACCCGTACGCGACCCCGATCGCTCGGCCAGCCGGCGCGCCAAGGAGCACAATCGCGGTCCTGGTGATCGGGATGACCGATATCGCGCACAACAGCGCCTGCGCCAGGAGCAGTGTGACCGGCGAAGGAAACAACCGGAAAGCCGGGGCAAGCGCCGCAAGCGCCGGATGGAAATGGTCGCCAACCAAGTCGAAACCCGCACCCCGTATCGCGGTTACCGGCGAGCGAAAGCGGGCGTACGCCTTCACCGCCTCGGTGAAAATCCCCAGGTCCCAGGAAGCGGGGGAGAGCCGGGCATACCTGGACACCGAGATGGTGGTGTAGGCGGCAAAGACTCCTGTCACGGTGATCCACATCACCGGATCCGCGTAGGCCGCTGGGCGCGCGACCGAGACCCTGGCGATCTGCAGCTCCTCGCGCGCCGCGGCCATTGTCGTGCGTCTCCCTGTGCGGTTCGTTGCGATCTTGATGAGCGCCGACCCTACGGTTCAGCGCCGGTAACCCGCCATGGCCTCCAGCCGCAGGATTCGCTCGGCTGTTGGCGGGTGAGTCGAGAAGAGCCGGGCGAGCCCGTCCGTACGGAACGGGTTGGCGATCATCAGGTGGCCCGCGGACGCGAGCTGGCCGCTGGCGGGAAGGGGCAGCGCCACGATGCCGGCCTCGATCTTGCGCAGCGCGCTGGCGAGCGCGAGCGGGTCACCCGTCAGCACGGCGCTCGACGCGTCGGCTTGGTATTCGCGCGCGCGGCTGATCACCACCTGGATGACCGACGCCGCGACGGGTCCGAGCAGCAGCATGAGCAGCGGCCCGAACGTGCCTGCGCGGTCTTCATTGTCAGACCCAGAACGGATCACCCACGCCAGGCCGGCCAGGAAGGTGATCATCGCGGCCAGCCCGGTGGTGACCGAGGAGATCAGCACGTCACGGTTGTACACATGCGACAGCTCGTGCCCGAGCACGCCGCGCAGCTCACGGGCGTCGAGGAGCCGCAGGATTCCCTCGGTGCAGCAGACGGCCGCGGCGCGAGGGCCGCGGCCGGCCGCGAACGCGTTCGGCTGCCTCGCGGGCGACACATACAGCCGCGGCATCGGCTGGCGTGCCGCGGTGGACAGCTCACGGACGATCCGGTAAAGCTCCGGCCGCTCGACCTCGCTGACCGGCCGCGCGCGCATGGCGGTCAGCGCGATGCGTGCGCTGAGGAAATACGCGGTCCCGTTCACGGCGAGCGCGATCACCAGCGCGACCACCAGCCCGACCAGGCCACCGAGCACTGCCCCGGCCAGCAGTATCAGCCCAGACAGCGCAGCGAGCAGCGCGGCTGCCCTGACCTTGCCGTCCACCGACGCCTCCGTCCTCACGCTGACACAACGGTAACTGCCTGCGGAGACGTTCCAACCGGCACTGGCGCACCACACCGAAGGAAAGTACAACGCCGCTACCTAACGGCTGCCGCGGCGCGTGCCACCTCCCGCGCCCGCGGCTCTCTCACAAAGTCCTCTTACAAAACCCGCCCACCCTTGGGGGCTTTGCCCTACTGATGATCTTGCCAGGTTGTCAAGAGGGTGCGGAAGGGGCGAATGCAGATCTGTGCATAACTCCGCGGCCCCGGGCGGTGGTGCCGCTGTCCCTGTGGGTGACGGCCAGCGGCAGCCGCTGAGACAGTGCTGGCCCGGGACGACCCCCGGGATCCCCCGCGGACCCGCGAGTGACACGCGGCGGCAGCCGTTAGGTAACGGGTGTGGAGGAACCTAGCCCGGCGGGGGTGTCGTGGGGCAGTCTGGAAGTAGCAGAGGAGAGGGATCCGGATGACCCTCGAACCGTATGCCGAACAGTTCCGCGGTCTCCCGCTCAGCTCCGGCAGCGCCGCCGTACAGCGTTGTGGCTGTTGGCAGGCGAGGCGCAGCCCTGGCTAGCCGCGTGCGCAGCAGCAGGTGGTGGCCGCCGGCCGCCGAGTGCAGGTGCGCCATGATCGCGAAGCCGTCGGCAAACTCATCCACCGCGGACAGCCAGTCGAAGCAGTCGCAGCCTAGTTCGTCGCGGGCGAACGCCAGCGCCGCGATCCAGCGCTGCGGCAGCACGTCGAACGTCACCGTGCCGTGGCTGGCGTCACTGATCGAACCCACGCTGAACCGCTCGGCGATCTGGCCCCTCAGTTGCTCTGGCGTCACCGGCCCTCCATCATTCCAGCCTAGACTGGGGGACTGCGGCCCGGCGGTGAACCTACCGTGCCCGGCATACGTCCTGTTACAGGAGGCCACGTCGTGGCACGAATGTGTCACAGAACGGCCCCAGCGCCGCCGTGCGCAGCGGGCGCATGGAAGACTCGCCAACAAATGCGATCGACGCCGTGCGGCGCCTTAGTTGGGGTCGCGACGCACGTAAAATGAACCCAGGGAGCCCTAATTCGCGCCCCGCCAGGGGGCTGCGCCACCAGCCGCTCACCACCGCGCCTTGATCGGCGGAGGAACTCTCAGCGCACAGACACGTGAGCGGCTGTGCCGCGTGGAGGAGGTTTCGGGACTGTGACCAAACAGGTCCAGCAACTCGACCGCGTCATCATCCGATTCGCTGGCGACTCCGGCGATGGCATGCAACTGACCGGTGACCGGTTTACCCAGCAGACGGCGATCTTCGGCAACGACCTGTCGACGTTGCCGAACTTTCCCGCCGAGATCCGAGCGCCGGCTGGCACGCTGCCCGGCGTTTCCAGCTTCCAGGTGCATTTCGCCGACCACGACATCCTGACGCCGGGGGACGCGCCTGACGTGCTCGTCGCGATGAACCCGGCGGCTTTGAAGGCCAACCTGCGCGATCTGCCTGGCGGGGCAGATGTGATCGTCAATACCGACGAGTTCACCCGCCGCAACCTCACCAAGGTCGGCTACGAAAGCAACCCCCTTGAGGATGGCTCGCTCGACGACTACCAAGTGCATGCGCTGCCGCTGACCTCGATGACGGTCAAGGCGCTCGAAGGACACGAGATCACCAAGAAGGACGCGGAGCGCGCCAAGAACATGTTCGCGCTTGGCCTGCTCTCCTGGCTGTACGACCGGCCGCCCGAGGGCACGCTCGACTTCCTTGAGACCAAGTTCGCGCGCAAGCCCGAGATCATGAAGGCCAACATCACGGCTTTTCAGGCTGGCTGGAACTTCGGCGAGACCACCGAGGCGTTCTCGGTGCAGTACGAGGTCAAGCCGGCCACCCTGCCGCCGGGCACGTACCGTAACATCACCGGCAACACCGCGCTTTCCTACGGCCTGATCGCCGCATCGCAGCTGTCCGGGCTGCCGCTGTTCCTCGGCTCCTACCCGATCACGCCCGCGTCCGACATCCTGCATGAGCTGGCCAAGCGCAAGACGTTTGGGGTGCGGACATTCCAGGCGGAGGATGAGATCGCCGGCGTGGGCGCGGCGCTTGGCGCGGCGTTCGGCGGCGCCCTGGGTGTCACCACCACATCCGGTCCTGGCATGACGCTCAAGGGCGAGACGATAGCCCTCGCCACCGCGGTCGAGCTGCCGTTGATCATCTGTGACATCCAGCGGGCGGGCCCATCAACGGGCATGCCGACCAAGACCGAGCAGGCTGACCTGTTGCAGGCGCTGTTCGGGCGCAGTGGTGAATGCCCGCTGCCCATCATCGCGCCAGCTACCCCGGCGGACTGCTTCAGCGCCGCAATCGAGGCGGCGAGGATCGCGCTGACCTACCGCACGCCAGTGATCTTGCTGTCCGACGGCTATCTGGCGAACGGCTCAGAGCCATGGCGGCTGCCGGACGTCGCCGATCTGCCTGATCTGCGGGTGGAGTTCGCCCAGCCGGGCGACGGCCCGTTCCTGCCGTACCTGCGCGATCAGCGCACGCTCGCCAGGCCCTGGGCGATCCCTGGCACGGCCGGCTTGGAACACCGAATCAGCGGCATCGAGCGAGCCGACGGCACCGGCAACATCTCCTACGACCCGGACAACCACGACAAGATGGTTCGGCTCCGCCAGGCAAAGGTGGACGGGATCGCCAGCGACATCCCTGCGGTCGAGGTGGACGACCCTGACGGCGAGTCCCGCCTGCTCGTCCTTGGCTGGGGGTCCACGTACGGCTCGATCGGCGCCGCGGTCCGCCGGGTCCGGCTGGGCGGCGGCAAGGTCGCGCAGGCGCATCTGCGTCACCTCTCACCGTTCCCCGCCAACCTGGGCGAGGTGCTCGGCAGGTACGAGAAGGTCCTGGTCCCCGAGATCAACCTCGGCCAGCTTGCCCTGCTGCTGCGCGGCAGATATCTGACCGACGTGATCTCTTACAACCGGGTTCGCGGGCTGCCGTTCCGCGCGGCTGAGCTCGCGAGCGTCATACAGGATGTGATCAACCATGACTGAGATGCCCGCGGGCGGTGGCGCGGGATCCGGCGCTGAGCGGCTTGCGTCGCTTCGCCTGGTGCCAGCGGCGCCGGCAAAGCTTTCCGCGCGCGACTTCAAGACCGACCAAGAGGTCCGCTGGTGCCCCGGCTGCGGCGACTACGCGATCCTCGCCGCCTTCCAGGCGTTCCTGCCCGAGCTCAACGTGCCGCGCGAGAACATCGTGGTCATCTCCGGAATAGGCTGCTCCTCGCGGTTCCCGCACTACGTCGACACCTACGGGTTCCATTCGATTCACGGCCGCGCTCCAGCGATCGCGACAGGACTCGCCAGCTCACGGCCGGATCTTTCGGTCTGGGTGATCACCGGCGACGGCGATGCGCTCTCCATCGGCGGGAACCATCTCATCCACGCGCTGCGCCGCAACGTGAACATTAAGATCCTGCTGTTCAACAACCGCATCTACGGCCTCACCAAGGGCCAGTATTCGCCGACCTCCGAACAAGGAAAGATCACCAAGTCCACGCCGCTCGGCTCGGTTGACGCGCCTTTCAACCCGATCTCCCTCGCGCTCGGCGCGGAAGCGACATTCGTGGCGCGCAGCATCGACTCGGACCGCAAGCACCTCACGGGCGTTCTGCGGGCCGCGGCCGATCACGAGGGTGCGGCGTTCATTGAGATCTACCAGAACTGCCCGATCTTCAATGACGACGCCTTCCTCCCGTTGAAGCAGCCGACGTCGCGCGACGACCGGCTGGTCCGGCTGCAACACGGGCAGCCAGTGCGGTTCGGCGCCGACGGCGGCAAGGGACTGCGGTTCGACGCCTACGGTTCGCTTGAGGTCGCCCAAGCGTCGGCCGACGATGGCCTCGTGATTCACGACATACACCGCGACAACCCGTCCTACGCGTTCGCGCTGTCGCGGCTCGACGCCGGGGATTTCTCGCACACGCCGATCGGGGTCTACCGCCAGGTGGACCGGCCGAGCTACGACGCGCTGATGACCGGGCAGATCGAGTCGGTCAGGGCCAAGCAGGGCCCCGGCGACCTTGCCGCGCTACTCGCGAGCGGTGACACCTGGCAGATCGGCTGAGCGTAACGGGGGCGGAAATGACCGTGCGGGTCGAGCGTGACGGCCCGGTAACCACCGTCATTCTGGACCGCCCGGCGCGGAGGAACGCCGTCGACGGGCCGACCGCGCAGCTGCTCGCCGACGCGATGCGGGACTTCGACGCCGACCCCACTGCCCACGTTGGCGTGCTGACCGGCGCAGGCGGGACATTTTGCGCGGGCGCCGACCTCAAATCGATGGGCGGCCCAGAAGGCAACCGCGTCCGTCCGGACGGCGACGCGCCCATGGGCCCGTCGCGGATGCGGCTGACAAAGCCTGTGATCGCGGCGATCTGCGGGCACGCCGTCGCCGGAGGCCTCGAACTCGCCCTCTGGTGTGACCTGCGGATCGCGGAGGAAAGCGCCGTGCTCGGTGTGTTCTGCCGCCGCTGGGGCGTGCCGCTGATCGACGGTGGCACCGTCCGGCTGCCGAAGATCGTAGGTCTTGGGCGCGCGCTCGACCTGATCTTGACCGGGCGGCCGGTGACCGCCACCGAGGCGTTCCAGATGGGGCTTGTCAACCGCGTGGTCGGGGCTGGGCAGGCGCGTCGGGCCGCTGAACAGCTCGCGCGGGAGCTGTGCGCCTTCCCTTCCGAGTGCCTGCGCAGCGACCGGCGCGCCACGCTCGACGGAATGGCCCTTGACCAGGCTGCGGCGCTGGAGAACGAGCTCCGCCTCGGAATGGCCACCATCGAAGCGACGGGACTGGCCGGCGCCGAGCGCTTCCGCCGGCCTTCGAGCTTGTAACCGGCCGCAAGCGCTGGAACAGCGGTGACCCACCGGGTGTCCCGTGCCGGAACAGCGGTGACCCACCGGGTGTTCCGGGGCAGCATCGGAGGCCCACCGCTGTTCCAGCCCATAACAACAGCGGAGGGTCACCGCTGTTGTTATGGGCTGGCGCGCAGGCCCACCGGGCAGGCAAGGCCCGTGCCGTGATCGGGGCAGTACCCATACGGATTCTTGCTATCCGACAGGTACTGCTGGTGGTAGTCCTCGGCGAAGTAGAACTCCCCGGCCGGAACGATCTCGGTGGTGATCTGCCCGTGCCCCGCGTCGGACAGCACCTTCTGGTAGGCCGTCCGCGCCTCCTGCGCCGCGGTCTGCTGCTCGGCAGAGGTATAGAAGATCACGGACCGGTACTGTGTGCCGACGTCGTTGCCCTGCCGCATCCCCTGCGTGGGATCGTGCGACTCGAAGAACAGCTTCAGCAGCTCGGCATAACGTGTCTTGGCTGGGTCGAAGACCACCCGCACCGTTTCGGTATGGCCGGTCCGGCCCGTGCATACCTCTTCGTAGGTCGGGTTGGGGGTAAACCCGCCCTCGTAGCCGACGGCTGTGGTCACCACCCCGGGCGCCCGCCAGAACGCGCGTTCCGCGCCCCAGAAGCAGCCGAGAGCGAACTCCGCGACCTGCGCACCGTCCGGGTAGGGCGGCAAGAGCGGCCCGCCGAGCACCGTGTGCCGCGCGGCCACCGGCATCCGTTCTGCCCGCCCAGGCAGCGCCTCTTCGGTCGTGACGAGACGGGTCTTACGACTTCCGAACAACCCCACGGTGAACCTCCCTGTGCATGCTGGCCAGCTCAGCCAGTGCGCTCGACAACGTAGTCGCACAGCGCCTCGAACGCCGCGCGCGCGGGGACATCGGGCAGCGCGAGAACCTGCCCCCGCGCCTCGTCGGCCCGCCGCTGCAGGTCGACCCTGGCGGCGTGCATCGCGGGGTGCGCGCGCAGCAGGCCGAGCGCCTCGGCGTGCAGCCGCGGGTCGGTCAGGTCGGCGCCGCTGAGCAGTTCGCGCAGCCGCACGCCGTCCGTGCTGACCGAGCGCAGCGCGTGCAGCACGGGCAGCGTCCGCACGCCTTCCCGCAGGTCCGTGCCTGGAACCTTGCCCGACTGCCCCGACTCGCTCGCCACGTCAAGTATGTCGTCGGAAAGCTGGAAGGCCATGCCGAGCGCCTTGCACGCGGCCTCGGTGTGGCGCACCACGGCGGCGGGGGCGCCCGCGAACATCGCGCCGAACCGGCCAGCCGTCGCGATCAGGGAGGCCGTCTTGTCCGCCACGACACCAAGGTAGTGATCGAGCGCATCCTCGCCAGGTCTCGGGCCGACGGTCTCGGCGACCTGCCCCCGCACCAGGCGGCTGAACGTGTCGGCCTGGATCCTGATCGCCTCGACCCCGAGATCGGCCAGTATCCGCGACGCCCGCGCGAAGAGGAAGTCGCCGGTGAGGATCGCCACGGTGTTGCCCCACCGCGAGTTGGCCGACGGACAGCCGCGGCGCATGATCGCCTCATCCATCACGTCGTCGTGGTACAGCGTGGCCATATGGGTCAACTCGATCGCCACCGCCGCCGGGATGACCTTCGGGGCGCGTGGATCGCCGAAATGCGACCCGAGCAGCACGATCGTCGCGCGGAACCGCTTGCCGCCCGCGTTGACCAGGTGCTGAGCGGGCTCGGCGAGCACCTCGTCGACCTGCGCGGTGACCTCGTGCAGCCCGTCTTCCACCTCGGCGAGCCCGGCCAGGATGTCAGCGGAGAGCGCGCTGTCACGAAGTTCCATGGGGACAACTGTGATCACGCAGGCTCCCGGGTCTGCGACGCGTGTTCTCACCATTGTCAAGGATGGCGGGCGAAGCGGCATTCCCCGGGGTCACCGCGGCTCGTGATCGCAGTCAGGCCGACCGGACATCCGACCAGACCGCGACCCAAGTCCCGCCGGCGGGACGTCGGTAGCCCGGCCATCAGCGCACGAACAGCTGCGTCGCGGCGTGGTTCGCGAGATCAAGCAGCGGCTGCGGCACCACGCCGAGCACGAAGGTGGCGATCACGCCGAGACCCACGGCGCTCGCGGTCAACACGCTCGGCACCACAACGACCGGGCCATCGGGCGCCGGGTCGGAGAAGAACATCAGCACGATCACCCGGACGTAAAAGAACGCGGCCACCGCGCTGCTGAGCACTCCCACGATGACAAGAGGGGTCGCGCCGCCCGCGACGGCGGCCTGGAATACCGCGAACTTGCCGGTGAACCCGCTGGTCAGCGGGATACCCGCGAACGCGAGCAAGAAGAAGGCGAAGATCCCGGCCACAAGGGGGGAGCGCTTGCCGAGCCCGGCCCAGCGGGACAGGTGGACGGCCTCGCCCGTCGCGTCGCGCACCAGCGTGACCACAGCGAACGCGCCGATCGTGGTGAACCCGTAGACGGCGAGGTAGAACAGGCTCGCGGACAGCCCGGTCGTGGTGGCGGCAATGACGCCGGTGAGGATGAAACCGACATGCGCGATCGAGGAGTAGGCGAGCAGCCGCTTGACGTCGGTTTGGGTTATCGCGATGATCGCCCCGGTCACCATGGTGAGGATCGCCACCGTCCACATGACCGGGCGCCAGTCCCAGGTCAGCCCGCCGAAAGCGACGTACAGCACGCGCAGCACCGCGCCGAACGCCGACACCACCGTGCACGAGGCCATCAGCGCGGTGATCGGTGTGGGCGCGCCCTGGTACACGTCCGGCTTCCAGCTGTGGAAAGGCACCGCCCCGATCTTGAACAGCAGGCCAAGGCCGAGCAGCGCGATTCCGCCGGAGAGCAGGGTCGTGTTCGCCGTGTTCGTCTGCGCGGCAGCCGCGATATCGGACAGCCGCACCGATCCAGCGAACCCGTAGAGCAGCGCCATGCCGTACAGGAAGAACGCGGAAGAAAAGGCGCCGAGCAGGAAGTACTTGACGGCCGCCTCCTGCGACAGGAGCCTGCGCCGCCGGGCGAGCCCGCACAGCAGGTACAGCGGCAGCGAGAGCACCTCGAGTGCGACAAACATCGTGAGCAGGTCGTTCGCGGCCGGGAAGAGCAGCATGCCGCCCACAGCGAACAGCATCAGCGGGTACACCTCGGTGTGCGAGATCCCCGCGAGCAGGCCTTCGCGTTCCTCTGCGCTGCCGGGCACCGCGGCGGCCTGCGCGGCGAACGGGGCCGCGTCGTGCGAGCCCTCGGCCACGAGCAGCGCGCTGACCAGGGCGAGCGCAATGACGGTGCCCTGGATGAACAGGGTGGGCCGGTCCACGGCCACCGCACCCATGGCCGCCAGGTGCCCGGGCTTGCCGCCGCCGAAAAGGCTGCCGGAGACCGCGACGGTGACGGTCAGCGCGAACGCTGCGGCGAGGCTGCCCAGCGTCACGACCAATTGTCCATAACGGCGGATGCTGCGTGGCACAAACGCCTCGACGAGCACTCCAGCCACGGCAGCGCCGAACACCACGAGCATCGGGGAGAGCTGAAAGTACTCGATGTGCGGGGCCGTGATCGGCGGCCCCGCCGCAAACGGCCCGGTGAGGCTCAGCGCAGCCGACACGATCACGGGGTGGCTCCCTTCTCGGCGACTGTTGCGGCTCGGCTGACAGAGGCCCGGCCGGGCGGACCCGTCGTGCTGGCCGTGCCGACGCCGCCACGCGCCGTGGGAAGCGGGTCTCTGGCATGGACCTGCGCCATGGTTTGCCGCACGGCGGGATTGATGACGTCGATCACCGGTTTGGGATAGATGCCGAGCACGATGATCAAGGCGATCAGCGGGCCGACCGCCCACAGCTCACGGGGCCGCAGATCAGCCATGCCCCTGACCTCGTCCGTTGCCGGGCCGTTCATCGTCCGCTGGTACATCCACAGGATGTACACCGCCGCGAGGATGGTGCCGGCCGTGGCGAACACGGCCGCCGTCTTGTACCTGGTGAACGTGCCGACAAGCACGAGGAACTCGCTGACGAAGGTGTTCAGGCCGGGCAGCGCGAGCGCGGACAGGCCGGACACCAGGAACAGCCCAGCGAGGACAGGCGCGACCTTCTGCACGCCGCCGTAGTCGGAGATTGCCTGCGAGCCGCGGCGGGCGATGAGAAAGCCGGCGAGCAGGAACAGCGCGCCGGTGGAGAACCCGTGGTTGACCATGTACAGCGTCGCGCCGACCTGGCCCTGGGTGGTCAGCACGAAGATGCCGAGCGCGATGAACCCGAAGTGCGAAAGCGATGAGTAGGCGATCAGGCGCTTGAGGTCGGTCTGGCCGATGGCGACCACCGCGCCGTACAGGATGCCGATCACCGACAAGGTGACCACGAGCGGGATGAAGTACCTGGACCCAGCCGGGAACAGTTCGAGGCAGTAGCGCAGCATGCCGAACGTGCCGACCTTGTCGAGCACGCCGACGAGCAGGACCGCGGCGCCCGGCTGAGCCGCCGTGGCGGCGTCAGGAAGCCAGGTGTGGAACGGCCAGAGCGGCGCCTTGATCGCGAAGGCGACGAAGAAGCCGAGGAACAGCCATTTCTGCGCCGGGTGGCTGAGCGCCAGGTGGGTGAGGCTGGTGAACAGGAAGGTGCCCTTCGCGCCGCCATGAGCGGAGTAGACATACAGCGCGATCACCGCGACCAGCATCAGCAGGCCGCCCAGCAAGCTGTAGAGCAGGAATTTCACCGCCGCGTACTGGCGCTGGCCGACGCCGTAGCTCCCGATCATGAAATACATCGGGATCAGCATCGCCTCGAAGAGGACGTAGAACAGGAAGACGTCGGTCGCCGCGAAGACGCCGATCACCATGGTCTCCATCACAAGCAGCAGCGCGAAGTAGGTCTTCACGCTGCGCTCGCCCGCCTCCGCGTCGTTCCACGACGCGAGGATCACCACCGGCATCAGGATCGTGGTCAACACGATGAGCACCAGCGCGATGCCGTCCACGCCGACCGCGTAATGCACGCCGAACTGCGGTATCCACGAGTGGGTCTCGGTGAACTGGAACCGTGGACCGCTCGGCTTGAACCGCAACGCCATCACGACAGAGACGACAAGCGTCGCGAGCGAGAACACCAGCGCGAGCCGTTTGGCAAAAAGATCCCGGGCGCTCTTGCCGGCGGGGGCACCTTCCGCCGGCGCGGGGATGGCGGCCGTCACCAGCGCCCCAACGAGCGGGATCGCGCCGATGACGGTCAGCCACGGGAAACTACCCATCGGTCACAGCCTCACCAGGAGCATGGCGGCGACGAACAGCGCCGCGCCGAAGAACATCGACACCGCGTAGGAGCGGACGAAGCCGGTCTGCACTCGCCGCAGCCGCCCCGACGCGCCGCCGACCGTCGCAGCCAGGGTGTTGACCAGGCCGTCGATGCCCCGGTTGTCGAAGTACACCGACAGGCGGGTGAGCCACTGGCCGGGCCGCATGAACACCGACTCGTTCAACGCGTCGCCATACAGGTCCTTGCGGGCCGCGGCCGTGGGGAAGTGACCCGCGGGCGCCGTCCGCGGCACCTCGGCGCGCCCGTAGATGGACCACGCGATCAGGAAACCGATCACGAGCAAGCCGATCGCGGCGAGCCCGGACAGAGTGAAGATATGGCTCGGCGCCGGCAGGGCGCCGACGACAGGCGCGAGGAATTTGGCGAGGCGGTCGCCGAGCACCAGATACGCGCCCGCCCCCACCGAGCCAACAGCAAGCAGGATCATCGGCCAGGTCATGACGGCCGGGGACTCGTGCGGGTGCGGCGCCTGAGCCTGGTCGCCCGGCTCGGGCCGGCCGGACTGGCCCGGCTCGCCCGGCTCGGGCCGCCAGCGTGGCTTGCCCGCGAAGGTCATGAGCATCACGCGCGACATGTAGAAGGCTGTTATCCCGGCGCCGAGCAGCGCCGCGCCGCCGAGCAGGGCCCCTGACGTGCCACCCTTACCGAACGCGGCCTCGATGATTCCGTCCTTGGTGAAGAAGCCGGACAGCGGCGGCACGCCGATGATCGCGAGGTAGCCGATGCCGAAGGTGGCAAACGTCACGGGCATGATCCGGGAAAGGCCGCCGTAATGGCGCATGTCGACGTCGTCTTTCATGCCATGCATGACCGAGCCCGCGCCGAGGAACAGGCCCGCCTTGAAGAAACCGTGCGCAAGCAGCTGCGCGATCGCGAAGGCGTACCCGGCGGGTCCGAGCCCCGCAGCGAGGTGCATGTAGCCGATCTGGCTCATTGTGGAGCCGGCGAGCGCCTTCTTGATGTCATCCTTCGCCGACCCGATGATGGCGCCGAACAGTAGCGTGACAGCGCCGACGATGGTGACGGCGAGCCTCGCGTCCTGCGACAGCGCGAAGATCGGATTGGACCGGACGATCAGGTAGACGCCCGCGGTCACCATCGTCGCGGCGTGGATGAGCGCCGACACCGGCGTCGGGCCCTCCATCGCGTCGAGTAGCCACGACTGCAGCGGCACTTGGGCGGACTTGCCGCACGCGCCGAGCAGCAGCAGCAAGCCGATCGCGGTGACCAGCCCTTGGCTGGCCAGGCCCGCGTGGCCGAAAATGCCGGTGAACGACACGGTGCCGAAGGTCGCGAACATCAGGAAGATCGCGATTGTCAGGCCGGTGTCGCCAACCCGGTTGACCACGAACGCCTTCTTGGCCGCCGTCGCAGCGCTCGGCTTGAACTGCCAGAACCCGATGAGCAGGTAAGAGGCGAGGCCGACGCCTTCCCAGCCGAGGTAGAGGCCGAGGTAGTTGTCGGAGAGCACGAGCAGCAGCATGGCGGCGATGAACAGGTTCATGTAGCCGAAGAAGCGCCGCCGGTCCTCGTCGCCCGCCATGTAGCCGACGGAGTAGATGAGGATCAGCGAACCGACGCCCGTGATCAGCAGAACGAAGCAGATCGACAGCGGGTCAAGCAGCAGGCCCATGCTGACCTGGAACCGGTTGACCGGGATCCAGCTGTACAGGTGCAGGTCCCTGCTGCGCTGGGCCGCGGGGTAGCCGAGCATCGCGACGAGGGCGACCACGCCGTAGCAGAACGCGGCGAGTGAGGTGGCGCACCCAAGCAGGTGCCCGAAGCGGTCCGCCCGCCGGCCTGCGAGCAGCAGTATCGCCGCGCCCGCGACCGGAAACGCGAGGAGCAGCCAGGCCGACGACTGCACGCCGACCGCAGAAAGCGGTGCCGTCAGCGCGCCGACGGATGCGGCGGCGAGCGAGCCTGTCACCGTGCTACCTCTCAGTACTTCAGCAGGTTCGCGTCATCCACAGACGCGGACCTGCGGGTCCGGAAGATTGCCATCAGGATGGCCAGGCCCACGACAACCTCGGCCGCTGCCACCACCATGACGAAGAACGCGACGACCTGGCCGTCGAGGTTGCCGTGCATCCGAGCGAACGCGACAAAGGCCAGGTTGGCGGCGTTGAGCATCAACTCGACGCACATAAAGATCACGATCGCGTTCCGGCGGACAAGCACGCCCACGCCGCCGATGACGAACAGGATCGCTGACAGCGCGACGTAGTGGGCCGGGGTCATGTCATCGCCTCGCCATCTCCCCCCTCTGGCTGCCTGTCGGTGGCCCGCCCGCCCGGGGAGCGCTCGGCGGAGGCCTGTTCGCCCGGGGCCCGCTCGGCGGAGGCCTGTTCGCCCGAGGAACGCTCGGCGGAGGCCTGTTCGCCCGGGGCCCGCTCGGCGGAGGCCTGTTCGCCCGGCGCGCGCTCGGCGGTGGCCCGCTCGCCCGCGGGAAGCGATTGACCGAAACCGCCCACCGCGCGGACCGGCAGGCCTACCCGGCGCCGGCCCGCGATGATCTGGCTCACGGAAAGCTCGGAGGGCCGCCCGTCGGGCAGCAGCGCGGGCCGGTCGACGGCGTTGTGCCGCGCGTAGGTCCCAGGACCAGGCAGCGGCGTCAGCTGGCCCGTGGCCAGCCGGCGCCGCGCAAGATCGCGCTGCGTCGGCTTTGGCGTTGTCCGCTCACGATGCGCAAGAACCATGGCGCCGAGCGCCGCCGTGATCAGCAGGGCGCTCGTCACCTCGAATGCGTACACGTACTTGGTGAAGACCAGGCGCGCGACAGCGGTGAGGTTGGCTGATCCATACGACGCCCCGGCCTTGGTGATGCCGCCCAGCGCGGCGTGGCCGACGGTGCCGAGGAGCAGGACCATCATGGCTATGCCAGCAAGCCCAGCAGCAAGCCGCTGTCCCCTGATCGTCTCCGCGACCGAGTCGGCCGAGCTCACGCCGATGAGCATCACGACGAACAGGAAGAGCATCAGCACCGCACCGGTGTAAACGATCACCTGGACGAAGGCGAGGAACGGGGCGCCCTGGGTGGCGTAGAGAACAGCGAGCGACAGCATCACCACGGCGAGCAGCAGCGCGCAGTGCACCGCTTTCCGGGCCGCGATCATGCCGAGCGCGGCCGTCACTGAAAGCACCGCGAGCAGCCAGAAGGTCACCGACTGGCCGGCTGTGGCCGCCGCGTGCTGCGCCAGCGGGGCTGCGCTTCGCGCAGCGGCGGCGCCGAAATGGTGGACGGCCGCATTCACGTCGGGTCCTCGCGTCGCTTGCCGCGCCGCTGAGCACCTTGCGCGCCCGGAGCGGTCTGGGTGCCGGTTACGCCGGCCGGACCGAGATCGTAGTAGTCCTTCTCGTCCGAGCCGAGGCGCATCGGATGCGGAGTCGCCTCCATCCCCTGCTCGAGCGGGGCAAGCAGCTGCTCCTTCGTCCAGATGAGGGCCTCGCGGTTGTCGTCGGCGAGCTCATACTCGCCGGTCATGGTAAGCGCCCGGGTCGGGCAGGCCTCAACGCAGAGCCCGCACAAGATGCAGCGCAGGTAGTTGATCTGGTAGACGTGGCCGTACCGTTCGCCAGGCGAGTAGCGCTCGTCCTCGGTGTTGTCCGCGCCCTCGACATAGATGGCGTCGGCCGGGCATGCCCACGCGCACAGCTCGCAGCCGATGCACTTCTCCAGCCCATCGGGCCACCGATTGAGCTGGTGACGTCCGTGAAAGCGCGGCGCCGCCGGGCGCTTGCCTTCCGGATACTGGACCGTGTCGACCTTCCTGAACATCTCGTGGAAGGTGACACCGAACCCCTTCAGCGAATCAAGCACCCGTCACCTCCTTAGCCACGCCGCCCGAGGCCGCGCCGCCCGAGGCCGCCCCGCCTGGCCGCTGGCCGACCGGGCGGGCGTCACCGCCCGGTGAGCCGGGCACGCCCACGCCGTGGTAGTGCGGAAGATCCAGCGGTGGCACGGGAAAGCCGGCCGCCATTGGGTCGGCCGCCATCGCTGCGTCGTCGGCAGTTCGCTGCGCCGCTTCGTCGGAGCGTCGTCTCTGCGCGGCCGTGTCCCAAGCCCACCACAAGGCAAACAGCACGACGACGATCAATCCGATGACCACATATGGCACCGTGCCGCCGTTTCTGCGGAGCGCGCGCATCGCGGCGATCAGCAAGATCCATGCGAGCGAAGCGGGGATGAGGACCTTCCAGCCGAGCCGCATGAGCTGGTCGTAGCGGACGCGCGGCAGCGTGCCGCGCAGCCAGACGAAGACGAAGAGCAGGATGAGCACCTTGGCAAGGAACCACAGCATCGGCCACCAGCCGCTGTTGGCGCCCGACCAGATGGTGAGCGGCCACGGCGCCCGCCAGCCGCCGAGAAAAAGGGTCGACGCGAGCCCGGCCACGGTCGTCATGTTGATGTACTCGGCCAGGAAGAACAGCGCGAACTTCAGCGACGAGTACTCCGTGTGAAAGCCGCCGACGAGTTCGCCCTCGCCTTCTGGCAGGTCGAATGGAAGCCGGTTGGTCTCGCCGACCATCGTCACCAGATAGACGAGGAATGACGGTATCAGCAGCACCGCATACCAGGACGGGACGTGCAGGGTAAGGCCGGCCAGGTGGAACGGGTTGCCGTGCGCCTGCGCGGCGACGATCTGGGCGGTGGAAAGCGACCCGGCGTACAAGAAAACGGCGACGAAGGACAGGCCCATCGCGATCTCATAGCTGATCACCTGCGCGGACGACCGCAGCGCGCCGAGCAGCGAGTACGGCGAGCCTGATGACCAGCCTGCGAGGACGATGCCGTAGACGCCTATCGAGCTCATCGCGAGCACAAGCAACACCGCGACGGGAAGATCGGTGAGCTGCAACGGGGTGCGCTGGCCGAAGATGGAGACGTTGGGGCCGAAGGGAATGATCGCGAAGCTGATGAAGGCGGGGGTCACCGCAAGCAGCGGCGCCAAGATGAACACGACCTTGTCGACGGACAGCGGGTTGATGTCCTCCTTAAGGCCCAGCTTGACCCCGTCGGCAAGCGACTGGAGCAGGCCGAACGGGCCAGCGCGGTTTGGCCCGAGACGCTGCTGCATCCTGCCTATGACGCGCCGCTCGGCCCATATTGCGAACAGGGTCATGACGAGCAGGAAGGCGAAGACGAACACGACCTTGATGATGATCAGCCACCACGGGTCGTGGCCGAAGCTCGCCAGGTTCGGGTCCGCCGCCGCGCCGCTCGCGGCAGCCAGGAAGTTCATTCGGCTCTCCGGACTGTGACCAGGGCGCCCGCGTCGGCGCCAAGCCCGCCGCGCAGCGCGCACCCGGCCGAGTTGGTGGGCAGCCAGACCACCCGGTCCGGCATGGCGGCCACCTCCGCGGGCAGCGTGACGGCGCCGCGCTCGGTGGCCACCGTGACCTTGTCGCCATCGGCGACCCCGATCTCGGCCGCGAACACCGCAGACAGCCGTGCGCACGGGGGTCGTGCGGTCCCTGCCAGGTAAGGCTCACCGTCTTGCATCCGTCCTGCGTCAAGGAGCTGATGCCAGGTGGACAACAGCGCCTCGCCCTGGCCCGGCTCGGGCCGGACCGCCGCCGGGACGCTCGGTGGGAGTGGCCGCGGCCCCTTCCACTGGCCGAGACCGGCCAGCTCTCGCCGGGCCGCTGCCGCGTCAGGCAGGCCCAGGTGGACGTCCATCTCGTCCGCGATCACGTTAAGCACCTGAAGGTCCGGCAGGGCGCCGGGCACGTTCAGCGCACGGCCGAAGCCGCCGCCCCTGCCCTCCCAGTTGACGTAGGTGCCGGACTTCTCGCTCATCTGCGCGACAGGGAAAACGACATCGGCGCGGTCGGTCACCGCGCTTGCCCGCAACTCCAGGCTGACCACGAAAGGCGTGGCCTCCAGCGCCTGCAGCGCGGCCCGCGGATCCGGCAGGTCAGCCGGATCGACGCCCGCGATCACCAGCGCGTCGAGTTCCGCCGCGGCGGCTGCGGCGATGATCTCGCCCGTGTCGCGCCCGAGCGCGTCCGGCAACGTCGCCACCGCCCATGCGCGGGCCACCTCGGCGCGCGCCTGCGGGTCGGCGACCGGCCGGCCGATTGGGAGCAGGCCAGGCAGCGCGCCGGCCTCGACCGCTCCGCGCTCGCCCGCCCGCCGCGGGACCCAGGCAAGGCGTGCGCCGCTGCCGCGGGCGAGCCTCGCGGCGGCGGACAGCGCACCGGGGATCGCGGCGAGCCGCTCGCCGACAATGATGATCGCGCCACTGCGTTTCAGCAGGCCTGCCGCGGCCCGGCCGGCCTCGTCCAGGCCAGACCCGGTGATCAGGTTCCCAAGCAGCTCAGCTTCCGCGCCCGGCAGCGACGTGATCAGCTGAGCGGAGATCTTGTGGAAGCCCGGGCTCGCCAGCGGCGCCAGCGCGAACACCGGCAGGCCCTTCTTCCTCGCCGCCTTGCGCAATCGCAGGAAGACGATCGGCGACTCTTCCTCCGGCTCGAACCCGGCGAGCAGCACCATGGAGGCGTTCTCAAGGTCGCGGTAGCTCACCTCGATGCCATGACCCGCCACCTCAGCCGCGATGAACCGCGCCTCCTCAGCCGAGTGCGGTCGGGCGCGCATATCGATGTCGTTGGTGCCGAGCGCGATGCGGGCAAACTTCGCATACGCGTACGCGTCCTCCAGGGTGAGCCTGCCACCGGTGAGAACGCCGGCCCGGCCGTGCGCGCGCGCGAGCCCCTCCGCCGCCGCGGCGACCGCCTCTGACCACGAGGCGGGCTGCAAGGCCCCATCAGCGTCGCGCACCAGCGGGCTCGCCAGCCGGTCGGGCTGCTGGCCGTAGACAAAGGCCCAGCGTCCCTTGTCGCAGTTCCACTCCTCATTGACCTCGGGATCATCGCCAGCCCATCGCCGGGTCACGGCGCCGCGCCGATGGTCGGTGCGCAGCCTGCAACCGGACGCGCAATGTTCGCAGGCGCTCGGCGTGGAAACGAGGTCAAACGGGCGCGCGCGGAACCGGTACGCGGTGCCTGTCAGCGCCCCAACCGGGCAGATCTGCACGGTGTTGCCGGAAAAGTAGGACTGGAATGGATGCCCTTCCGCCACGGCGACCTGCTGCTGCGGCCCCCGTTCGAACAGTTCGATGAACGGATCACCGGCGATCTGCTCGGAGAACCGCGTGCAGCGAGCGCACGACACGCACCGTTCCCGGTCAAGCAGAACCCCGCTGGACAGCGGGATGGGCTTGGCGAACGTTCGCTTGGCCTCGAAGAAGCGGGTCTCACCCTGCCCGGCCGTCATGGCCTGATTTTGCAGCGGGCATTCCCCGCCCTTGTCGCACATCGGGCAGTCGAGCGGGTGGTTGATGAGCAGAAACTCCATCATGCCGCGCTGGGCCTTTTCCGCCACGAGCGACGTGAGCTGTGTCCGTACCACCATGCCCTCTGTACACGCGGTCGTGCAGGCGGGCATCGGCTTGCGCTGGCCCTCCACCTCAACAAAGCACTGCCGGCAGGCCCCCACGGGGTCCAGCAGCGGATGATCGCAAAAACGCGGCACGGCGATGCCGAGCAGTTCGGCGGCGCGGATCACCAGCATGCCTTTGGGCACGCTGATTTCGAAGCCGTCGATGGCGACGGTGACGCTGTTCTGCGGCGGCGCCTTCCCGGCGGCGTCACTGGTCGACAGGGTCACGACGCCTCCCCCCCGGCAGAGCCGGCCGCACCAGAGGACCCACCGAACAAGGTCGCGGCCGCGGGATCGAATGGGCAGCCACCCCGCTTTTGGTGGGAGGTGTACTCGTCCCTGAAGAACTGAATGGACGAGACGACCGGGCTCACCGCACCGTCGCCGAGCGCGCAGAACGCGCGACCCAGGATGTTGTCACACATGTCCAAGAGCTTGTCCAGGTCTTCCTCTGTTCCCTCGCCCCGCTCCAGCCGGGCAAGCACCCGAACCATCCAGTAGGTTCCTTCGCGGCACGGCGTGCATTTACCGCATGACTCGTGCTCGTAGAACTCCGTCCACCGCAGCACCGCGCGCACGACGCAGGTCGTGTCGTCAAAGATCTGCAGCGCCCTGGTGCCGAGCATGGAACCGGCTGCTCCGACAGACTCGAAGTCCAGCGGCACGTCCAGGTGCTCATCGGTGAGCAGCGGAGTCGACGAGCCGCCCGGTGTCCAGAACTTGAGCCGGCGCCCTGCCCGAACCCCGCCGGCCAGGTCGAGCAGCTCGCGCAGGGTGATACCGAGCGGCGCCTCATACTGGCCAGGCTTGGTCACGTGGCCAGACAGCGAGAACAGCCCGAAGCCCTTCGACTTGTCCGTGCCCATGCCCGCGAACCAGGCCGCGCCGCCCGCCACGATGGCAGGAACGCTGGCTATCGTCTCGGCGTTGTTGATCACGGTTGGCGACGCGTAGAGTCCCGCTACCGCGGGGAACGGCGGCCGCAGCCGCGGCTGACCGCGGCGGCCCTCCAGCGAGTCAAGCAGCGCGGTCTCCTCACCGCAGATGTAGGCGCCCGCGCCGACATGCAGGACGAGGTCCAGCCGGTAGCCGGAACCGAGGATGTCGCCGCCAAGGAAGCCGGCCTCGTACGCCTCCTTGATCGCCTGCTGGAGCCGCCGGACCACGTGCAGCACCTCGCCGCGCACGTAGATGAAGGCATGGCTGGCCCGGATGGCGTACGACGTGATCACGGTGCCTTCGATGAGAGTGTGCGGGCTCGCCATCATCAGCGGGACGTCCTTGCAGGTGCCCGGCTCGGACTCGTCCGCGTTCACCACCAGGTAGCGCGGGCCGTCGTCCCCCTGCGGGATGAAGCCCCACTTCATACCGGCGAGGAATCCGGCGCCGCCGCGACCGCGGAGCCCGGAATCCTTGACCATCTGGACGATCTCGCCCGGCGCCATCCCCAGCGCCTTCCGCAGCCCCAGGTAACCGCCGACGCGCTGATATCCGTCCAGTGTGAAGGCGTCTGCGTCGTCCCAATGAGCGGACAGGACCGGTGTGAGCACGGTCAACGTGCTCCCTCCTTCGGCGCAGCGGGCGGCATGGGTGGCGCGGTCCAGCCACGCTCGCGCGCGATCTTCAAACCGACCAGGGTAGCTGGCCCCGCGGCCGGGCCCTCACCAGCCTGGCCGTCCGGGTAACCGGCAAGGATCCTCGACGCCTCGCGCCAGGTGCACAGCCGGGTTGGACCGCGATCCGGGCTGACGTCCCTGCCCGCACGCAGGTCGTCGACGAGCGCGCGCGCCGACTGCGGCGTCATGTTGTCAAAGAACTCCCAGTTGACCATCACGACGGGTGCGTAGTCACACGCGGCATTGCATTCCACATGCTCAAGGCTGATCTTTCCGTCGGGTGTCGTCTCCTCGTTGCCGACGCCCAGGTGCTCGCGGAGTTCGGCGAAGATCTGGTCACCCCCCATCACCGCGCACAGCGTGTTCGTGCAGACCCCCACGTGGTAGTCGCCGACTGGCTGGCGCTTGTACATGGTGTAGAAGGTCACCACGGCGGTGACCTCGGCGACGCTGAGGCCAAGCTGATCGGCGCAGAACTCGATGCCTTCGCCGGACACATGGCCCTCTTCGGCCTGGACCAGGTGGAGCAGCGGCATCAGCGCGGAACGCGGCCGAGGGTACCGGCTCATGATCTCGGCGGCCTCGGCGGCCATCCGCGTGCGCGCCTGTTCGGTGAACGGCATTACCGGTCCGCACCTCCCATCACCGGATCGAGGCTGGCAACTGCCGCGATGACATCAGCGATCATCCCGCCCTCGCACATCACGGGCAGCGACTGCAGGTTGGTGAACGACGGATCGCGGAAGTGCACCCGGTAGGGCCGGGTTCCGCCATCGCTCACCGCGTGGCAGGCTAGCTCGCCGCGTGGCGACTCGACCGCCGCGTACACCTGGCCGGGCGGCACCCGAAATCCCTCGGTGACCAGCTTGAAGTGATGAATGAGCGCCTCCATCGACTGGCTCATGATGTGCCGTATGTGGTCCGGCGAGTTGCCGAGCCCGTCGGGCCCGAGCGCGAGCTGCGCCGGCCAGCCAATCTTAGGATCACGGATCATCACCGGATCATCGTCATCGCGCTCTCCGGACAGCCGGTCCACACACTGTGAGATGATCTTGAGGGACTCCTCCATCTCGTCCATGCGGACCAGGTACCGGCCGTAGGCGTCGCAGCTTTCCTGCACGGGCACGTCGAACTCGTAGGTCTCATAGCCGCAGTACGGCTGCGACTTGCGCAGGTCCCAGGGCAGACCGGTGGCGCGGAGCACCGGTCCGGTGAGGCCGAGCGCCATGCAGGCCGGCAGGTCAAGGTAGGCGATCCCGCTCGTCCGTGCCAGGTAGACGGGGTTGGCGTCCAGCAGCTTGCGCATGTCGATCAGTTTGCGGGGCAGCGCGCCGAGCAGCTCGCGCACCGCTTCCAGGGCACCCGGCGGCAGGTCCTGCGATATCCCTCCTGGCCGGATATAGGCGTGATTCATCCGCAGCCCGGTGATCAGCTCGAAGATGTCAAGCACCGTCTCGCGTTCACGCAGGCCGTGCAGGAACACCGTGGTGGCGCCGATTTCCATGCCGAAGGTGCCGATCGCCATCAGGTGCGAAGAAATACGGTTCAGCTCCATCATCAGAACCCTGATGACGCGAGCGCGTTCGGGGATCTGACCTTCGATGCCGAGAAGCCGTTCGACCGCGAGGCAGTAGGCCACCTCGTTGAAGATCGGCGCGAGGTAGTCCATCCGGGTGCAGAACGTGACGCCCTGCGTCCACGTTCGCACTTCCATGTTCTTCTCGATGCCGGTGTGCAGGTAGCCGATGACTGGCCGCAGCTCGGTGACGGTCTCGCCGTCCAGAGTCAGAATCAGGCGCAGCACGCCGTGCGTGGATGGGTGCTGCGGGCCCATATTGACGACAAGCCGCTCCTCGCCCGGCCGGTCGCCGATCTCGTCCGCGGCGGCGACTATCTGATCCCAGTCCTGGCCGGAGACGGTATAGACGCGGGTTGCCTCGGTCTCGCCTGGGCCGAGACCGCTGCCGTCCGAAGCGGTCGCCGCCTGCTCATCGGCCCGAGAGGTCATTGGTAGGCCCTCCGGCCCTCCGGCGGCGGCACCTGTGCCCCGCGATACTCGACCGGAATCCCGCCCAGCGGGTAGTCCTTGCGCTGCGGGTGGCCCTTCCAGTCGTCGGGCATCTCGATTCTGGTGAGCGCCGGATGCCCGTCGAAGATAATCCCGAAGAAGTCCCAGGTCTCCCGTTCGTGCCAGTCATTGGCCGGGTAGATGCCCACGACCGAGGGGATGTGCGGATCACCGTCGGGCGCGGTCACTTCCAGCCGCACGCGCCTGTTGTGCGTGATCGACGCCAGGTGGTAGACGGCATGCAGCTCGCGGCCCGGGTCATCGGGGTAGTGCACCCCGCTCACCCCGGTGCACAGCTCGAACCGCAGTGCCGGATCGTCGCGCATCCGCTGTGCGAGCTCGGGCAGGTGTTGTCTGCTGACGAAGAAGGTCAGCTCACCACGGTCGACCACCACGCGTTCCACCGCATCGGCGAGGCTCGTGCCCGACGCGCCAAGCGCCCGCTCGAGCGCGTCCGCGACCTCGTCGAAGTACGAGCCGTAGGGCCTGGATGCGGGCAGTGCCCGTGGCCTGCGAACCCGCAGACCACCGTAGCCCGAGGTGTCGCCGTCTCCGGAGACGCCGAACATGCCCCGGCGGACGACGCGCTCAGCCAGTCGCTCTTGACCCGCCTTGGCCGGAAGGCTTGGCTCGGCCCGCTCGGTCACGTGCTCACCTCCCGAGCCGGCGTGCCGACATCCACAAGCGGCAGCCTGCGCAGCCCGGCCGCTTCGCGTTCCTCGATCTCGGCCTGCCGGTGCGCGCCGAGCTTGGAGTTCTGGATCTTGTCGTGCAGCTTCACGATCGCGTCGAGCAGCATCTCGGGCCGTGGCGGGCAGCCGGGGAGGTAGATGTCCACCGGCACGATGTGATCGACACCCTGGACAATCGCGTAGTTGTTGAACATCCCACCGCTGGACGCGCACACGCCCATGGAGATGACCCATTTGGGCGCTGCCATCTGGTCATAGATCTGACGCAACACCGGGGCCATCTTCTGGCTCACCCGGCCAGCAACGATCATGAGGTCCGCCTGGCGTGGCGTGGCCGACGCGCGCTCCATTCCGAACCTCGCCAGGTCATGCCGCGGGCCGCCGACCGCCATCAGCTCCATCGCGCAGCAGGCGAGCCCGAATGTGGCCGGCCAGACGGAACTCTTCCGCGCCCAGCCGGCCAGTTGCTCCAGCGTCGTCAGCATGACCCCGCTGGGTAGCTTCTCCTCGATACCCATGGCGCTAATCCCACTCCAGACCGCCGCGCCGCCAGACATAGGCGTACGCGACCAGGACCGTGCCGATAAACAGAACCATCTCGACCAGCCCGAAGACCCCGAGTTGGTCGAACGCGACGGCCCAGGGATACAGGAAGATGATTTCAATGTCGAAGACGATGAACAGCATCGCGGTGAGGTAGTACTTCACCGGGAACCGGCCCCCGCCCCGCGGTTGCGGCGTCGGCTCGATGCCGCACTCGTACGCGTCGAGCTTGGCGCGGTTCCAGCGTTTGGGCCCCGCCAGCGTTCCCGCCACGAGGGAGAACAGCGCAAAGCCCAAGGACAGAGCCGCAAGGACCAAGATCGGAACATACAGCTTCATTGGCCCACACCTCTTTTCCTTCGCACCCGTCCACGCCGCGCCCAGCTCATGTCGGGCGAGTGCGTGCCGCGGCGGCGTCTGTCGCGTGCTCTGCTCACAGCGGGCTTCCCATCCTAGATAGCAGCGCCATTCCTGCTCCGACCCGGCTCAGCTACGCAGCGGGGGCCAACCGTGAAAGGGCGTTGATGACCCGGTCAGCTGCGTCACCCCCCCGCGGCTCGGTGAGATTGGCCAGCAACTTCATGGCGAACCGCATCACGGTCGCACGCCGCAGGCCATGGCGAGTGGCGAACTTCATCAGGTCGGGGTGGCCGATTGCCCGCACGAACATCCTGCCGAGCGTGTAGTACCCGCCGTAGGCATCCCGCAGAATCCGTGGATAGGCGCACAGCAGTTGTTCGCAAGACCCGGGGGAACTCATGGCGAGCGCTTGGGCGATCACCTCGGCAGCGATCTCGCCGGCCTCCATGGCGTATGCGATGCCCTCACCGTTGAAGGGGTTCACCATCCCGCCCGCGTCGCCGACAAGCAGCATGCCGCGGGTGTAATGCGGGGTTCGATTGAACCCCATGGGCAGCGCCGCGCCACGTATCGGCTGCGTCCGGTTCTCCTCGGAGAATCCCCACTCCGCGGGCATGCCCGCGAGCCACGTGCCGAGCAGAGCGCGGTAGTCGGTGTTCTGAAAGGCCTCGCTGGTGTTCAGCAGGCCGAGGCCGACGTTGCTTGTTCCATCGCCGACGCCGAAGACCCAGCCGTATCCGGGCAGCAGCCGGTCTTCGTCCCACAGGTCCAGCCACGCCTCGAGGTAGTCATCGTCGTGCCGCGGGCTGGTGTAGTACGTGCGAACCGCGACCCCCATGGGCCGGTCATCACGCTTGCGCAGGCCCATGGCCACGGACAGCCGGGACGAGTTGCCGTCCGCGGCCACGACGACGCGGGCGCGGTAGGCCCCGCGCGCGGTGGCGACCCCGACGATCCGACCGGTTCGCTCATCGAGCAGCGGGCCGGTTACCGGGGTCCGCTCAAGCAATCGCGCACCCGCGCGCTCGGCGGTGCGGGCAAGCGCCTCATCGAACCCGAGGCGGGTGCGGACGAGGCCAAAGCCGGGATAGTTGCTCAGGTCGGGCCAGGGCACCTCGATCCGGGTGCCGCTGCCGATGATCCGCAGTCCCTCGTTCCTCATCCAGCCATCGTCCTCGCTGGTCGCGACGCCCATCTTGGCCAGGCACTTCACTGCGCGCGGGGTGAGGCCGTCGCCACACACCTTCTCGCGGGGGAAGGCAGCCTTTTCCAGCAGCAGCACATGCAGGCCAGCCTGGGCTAGGTAAAAAGCAGTGGCCGAACCCGCCGGGCCAGCGCCGACAACGATGACATCGGCATCCTGCTCCGCCCTCCCGCGGGGATCCGCGGCAGCCGGGCTAACTCGCTCAGTCACAGACCTGTCCTGACTCTGACTGCGGGGAAGCGCACCGCCTCTCGCGAACGGTCCTTATGACCGCCCGGCGCGACGTTCGCGTCCCGGCGCGAGGCTTGTCCTCTTGTGAACCGCTTCACAAGTGCTCAGTCCGAAAGTGTAGACCTTTGCGCCCGCCAACTGCGAACCAGCCCGGGCCTATGGCCGCTAAGGCCCGCGGAGGGCGCTGTGCAGGGCGACAACACCGAAGGACAGGTTGCGCCAGCGGACCGCGGTCCAGCCCGCCGCGTGCAACCATCTCGCCAGCTCCGCCTGGCCCGGCCAATCCTTGATCGACTCGGCCAGGTACGCGTAGGCGTCGGGGTTGCTGCTGAGCGCGCCGGCCACCAGTGGCAGCACCCGCCGCAGGTAACGCTGGTACCCGGCGTCCGCGGCACGGACACGAAGATGGCTGAACTCACAAACCACCAGCCGGCCTCCAGGCCGGGTGACCCGCAGCATCTCGCGCAGCGCGGCCCGTGGGTCGGCGACATTTCGCAGGCCGAACGAGATCGTCACGGCGTCGAAGCATCCATCCCGCAGCGGAAGCCTCAGCGCGTCCCCCGCGATGAAATGGGGGGCGGCGGCCGGCGAGGCGCGCCGCCGCCTGACTCCCTCCCGGAGCATCCCGAGAGAGAAATCACAGGCCACACAGCGTGCCCCCGAGGCGGCAAGGGCCACGGCCGAGGCGCCCGTTCCGGCTGCGAGGTCGAGGATCCGCTCACCGGGCGCGGCGTTGACCGCCCGCGTGACGGCACGGCGCCACAGCCGGTCCTGGCCAACCGACAAGACATCGTTGAGCAGGTCGTAGCGGCGCGCGGTCTGGTCGAACATGGCCGCCACGTCGGCGGGCCTCTTGTCCAGTTGGGCCCGGCTCACCCGGTCAGCCTCGCACATCGGCCGAAGCCGGGGCGCGAAGCTTCGTAACCCGCCCGGCGTCGCCAAGCGTCCAACGAATGCGTGGGACGGCCGCTGTGGCGGCGTCCCCACCTGGATCAGCTCATCGCTCGGCTGGTTCCCAGGGCTGCCGCGCGGCCGGTTCCGGAGCGCCCCACCCGAAACCGGCCGCCGGTGGACCGGCCCTCTCGTTCTCGAGCCGCGCCGAACCCCCCACGACCTCTTTGTACGCCGCAGCGTTGCGCCGGCCCCCGAAATACCGGCGAGTAGCGACATTCTGGAGTACAAACCCGCGTGCGGTGGTGATCACGGCGCGGTCGCCCGACGTCGCGCTAGTCGCTGTCTTCCGAGCGCGAGCCCTCGTCGATCCGCCGCCGGAATTCGCGCGCTCGCCGGGCCAGCGCCCCTGACATGGCGTCGCGCTGACGCGATAGCGCGACAAAGCTGACCAGGCCACTGATCGCGGCCGCGAGCAGCAGCAGCAACAAGCCGCGCGCGCCTGCGAGGTAACACGCGCCAAGCGCAGCCACAAAGAGCAGAACGCGGGCAGAGGTATAGGTGAGTGCGGCGCGCATAACGCCATCAGCCTATTGCGGTCCCAGCAATTCGGCGCGCAACGCCGGCCCGATGTTCCCCCCGGACAAGATCGACACATACGTCTTTCCGGCCGGAAGCTCACTTCGCCGGTAGAGAAAGGCGGCCACGGCCACCGCGCCCCCGGGCTCGGCGATAAGCCGCAGGTCGTCCGCGATCCGCCGGACCGCCGCTTTGATTTCCTCCTCGGCTACCGTGACCACGTCGTCGACGTAGGCCCGCATGTGCTCGAACGGCACCTCGCCGACCTGCTCGACTCGCAGCGCGTCGGCGACGGTGCGCGCGGTCTGCGCGGCGGGCCAGCAGATGCGCGTGCCCGCGCGCAGCGAGTCGCGAGCGTCGGCGGCGAGCTCCGGCTCCACTCCCACCACCGCGGCGCTCGGGCGCGTGGCCTTGATCGCCGCTGCGATCCCGGAGATCAGCCCTCCGCCGCCGACAGGAACAAGCACCACGTCAACGTCGTCGCAGTCGGCCATGATCTCCAAGCCGATGGTTCCCTGGCCGGCGATGACCGCGGCGTCGTCGAACGGCGGGATGACGGCATAACCGTGACGGCTGGCCAGTTCCTGCGTGGCGCTCGTGCGCGACACGAGCGACGGTGCGACCGTCACCACCTGCGCGCCGTAGGAGCGAGCGGATGCCACCTTCATCTGCGCGGCCGTCTCGGGTACGACCACGACGGCCGCGCAGCCGAGCGCCGCGGCGCCGTAGGCGACCGCGGCAGCGTGATTGCCGCTCGAATGCGCGATCACGCCGCGGGCGCGCTGCCCCGCTGGCAGCGCGCTGATCGCCGCGTATGCTCCGCGGATCTTGAATGACCCGGTTGGCTGCAGTGATTCGGGCTTGACCAGAAGGCGGCCCGGCGCATGCGGATACCGGACGAGCGGTGTCCGGACCGCCACGCCCGCGAGGCGGCGCGCCGCCGCCTGAATCTGCGCCAGCGGCACGAGACGGTCAGGCATGGCGGCCGCGTGCCCTCTTGGATGCATATTTTCCGGAACATAGGGAGAAAACCGCCGTTAGCCGACACACTTGGGACAAGTCCCCGCTTCAAAGCTCAGGAAGGGTAGAACGTGGAGGCCAGCAGCGAGCGACTGCTCACTCCCGGCGAGGTCGCCGCCCTTTTCAGGGTTGATCCAAAGACCGTAACGCGTTGGGCTGCCTCGGGCCGGATCAGCAGCATCCGCACGCCCGGCGGGCACCGCCGGTTCCGTGAGTCTGAGGTCCGTGCGCTGCTGCGCGGTGACATCGAGCCAGCCGCGGACGGCCACCGCGCACGGTGATGGCGCGCACCTGACCGGCGCCGCCTCGCCTCATCCAGGATCCTGGCCTTCGCCCATGCCGCGGCGTGCGCGAAACTCAAGGAACTCACGGTAGAGCGCGTCGTCTTCACGCCGCCATCGGTTGCGCCGCTCCTCCATCTCCTCCTCGGTCATCGCCTGCCGTGCCAGCCGCTCGTACTCAGCGTCCCCGGGCCCGATCTCCACATAGACCTGCCCGATGAGGCGACCGCCGTCGCCGACGGCGGTGCGCGGCACCTTCAGGTTCCCGTTGGGGAGACGTATGACGAACATTTCCTGGTCATCCTAGACGCCAAAGCGCCGGTCGAAGTAGAGCATCACGTTCAGCGCTGTCCTGGTGTCCCCGCCGAGCATGTCGACGAGGGCGGGCCGCTGCCGCGAGGCGATCGCGGCGAACGCGTCCGCGAAGAACTCCCTGCGCCCGAGACCACTGGGCTGGCGGTGGAAGTCACTGACCAGGTGGGGAACGCACTGATCATAGAGCCTGCGGAACTCGGCCTGATCGGACTGCCAGTGGCCAGGGGTGTCGATGTCGTCCAGTGCGTGCCCGATCTCATGGCACATGACATCGGGCGTGGGCGATGGCTGAGCGCCAACAACGATCTTGCGGCCGCCATATGCCCCGGCGCAGACATCCCACGTGCCGCGGCCGGCGGGCAGCGGAACACCACGCAGGTGTTGCATGTGGTCAAGGTCGGGAACGCCGCCCGGGCCGACGAAGATCCCATCGAGCGCTCCGGCGAGCCTCTCCTTGAGCGCCGCAGGCAACTCGGCGAGTCGGTCGATCGCGCGCACGATCTCGGCCGGCGGCGGCGCCTTGGCATCCCATTGCCGGTGCAGAACCTGTTCCAGGCTGCCGCAATGCCGACGACCGTCGCCGCGATGCGGCTCATCAGGCAGGTGCGGCGCCACATACCGATCGCGGGCGCTTGGCCGGCCGTCGGTTCGCGCATGAGCCGCAGGCTTCGCGAGTTCGGACCCGGGGCGCCCGGCGAACGCCGCGGCGTTGCCCGGATTCGCCACCTCGTACCATGGCCGCCGCGCCGCGGCGTCCCTCGAGCCTCGCCCGGCCGACGCGCGCCCTGTGTCGGCTCGCATGGTCGGGCCGCCAGACACCCTGTCCTTGACGGGTGAGGTGAACGGCGCGGCACGGTCCGGCGACGGGCGTATGCGCGCCCGGGCGCCGCCCGGCCGGGTTTCCCATGGCGGGCTGGCCCTGCGCGCCGCGTCCGGCCGAGCGCCATCCGCCGCTGGCCCACCCATGGTCGTGTCCAGCGGCGATCCCGGTCGCCACAGGTCCGCCCCGCCTCGGTCGACACCGCCCCAGGCCCCGCGCTCGGCACCGGCCAAACCACCTCGCTCGACGTCGCTGCCGGCACCGCCGCCTGTACCACCCCCGGCGCGGCCCTCGCCACCAACCAAGCCGCCGCGCTCGACGCCGCCCCCGGCATGGCGCTCGCCGCCGGCGCCCCCGGCACGGCCATCGCCGCCGGGCATTCCGCCACGCTCGGCACCGCCCCCAGCGCCGCGCTCGGTGCCAGCCAAGCCGCGCCGTGCGGAGCTGCCGCGCAGGTCGCGTTCGGCCCACGCTGGCCGACCCGCGCGGACTGGCGCGCCGCCGGCAAGGTCTGGCCCGCTCGCCCGCCAGTCGGCGCCGCCTGATGGACCGGCGGCGTGCCGCGACCTGTCGATGAC
>WNFX01001277.1_pt1 | contig 34916 bp, 28 predicted proteins | sample 5400111 | NCBI WGS metagenome assembly WNFX01 (sample SAMN13153363, study PRJNA577476) | soil metagenome | isolation source: 40 cm soil or saprolite under grassland replicate 1 | place: USA:California | collected 2016-06-15 | reverse complement strand
CCCAACTTCCCGGTACGATCCAGATATTGCCTGCACAGGAACCTACCGACCCCATTCGCCCCAAAAAGCTAATGGATACAGCTATCGGTGCCCTGGTCGGCCTGGGGCTTGCACTGGCTCTCATCGTTCTTTTTGAATGGATCGATGATCGTCTGACAAGTCTCGAAGAAGTGCAAGAGCTTCTGGGTCTAGAGATTCTGGCGATTTTTCCTCGACTCTCAAAGCGGCAGCTTAGCAAGAAAGTCGAGGAAAGAGCGGCCTTTGCAGAAGGTTATCGTATGTTATGTGCAAGTTTGAATGTTGCACAGAAGGTTAAACCTTTCAAGCTGGTGATGGTCACAAGCGCTTTGGTAGGTGAAGGGAAAAGTACCGTTGCGGCCAATCTTGCCGCCTTTTTAGCAAAAGCAGGTAAGCACGTGCTCCTGGTAGATACCAATCTGCGCAGTCCAACATTGGGTGAATACTTTCAACTCGATACTCCTCCAAATCTTGCAAGTACATTTATGGGCAGCTCGGCAGAGATCGAAGAGAATCTGGGTGTTCAGCCGACCGATATTCCGAATTTGTATGTCCTGACAGCAGGAGCGCTCTTCTCTGACTCTCCAGATATGCTGCTGTCCCTATGGGCTAACCAGTTCTTCGATCATTTGAGAAAAGCGCCGTTTGACTATATTATTTTTGATACACCCGCGTTGCTTCCAGTGGCTGATACACAGATTCTGGCTTCGCATGTTCAGGCAACAGTACTGGTTGTTGATGCGACGAAAACGCCTCGTAAGACGCTGTTACAGGCCAAGCGTATGCTGAATAGAACACGCACTACGATACTAGGAGTCGTGATCAACAAGAATCACTGGCCCACCCATGGCCTCATTCGCCAGTATCTGAACGCCGTGCCGCAGCCTAGAACAGCCACGAGAGTGGCTATGCTTCCTAACACTCCTATTCCAGATGGCCAACCGGGGCCTGGGGATGGCCTGTACCCTGTCCCGTCTAAAAAAGGTCAGAGATGAGCAATCATGATCTTCTAGTTTATTGAGTTAGACATTGTAGCATCGAAAAAGGAGCCACCTATGGATCGTTTGTTGCAAGAGAAGATCGCTACACGATCCTTGCGTGTTGGGGTTATCGGCCTCGGCTATGTAGGGTTACCACTCGCGACGGCATTTGCAGAAGCTGGTTTCCACGTCACTGGCATTGATGTAGACCAGCAAAGAGTCGACCAGGCTAATCGTGGTGAGAGCTATATTCCTGATATTTCAAACAGAAGGTTACAAACCCTCATCGATACAAAATGCATCGATTTTACCAGTGACTACTCTGCATTAAATGAAGTCGATGTAGTCAGTATCTGTGTTCCCACTCCTTTGCGCAAGACACGCGATCCCGATATTTCCTACATTATCTCAGCTACAGAACAGGTACGAGCACATCTACATCCTGGACAACTTATTGTCCTGGAAAGTACAACGTATCCCGGCACAACCAATGAAGTTCTGCTACCGGAATTGGAGTCTACCGGCATGAAAGTGGGAGTTGACTTCTTTCTGGCCTATTCGCCAGAGCGCATCGACCCAGGCAATCCCGACTTCGACACGCGCAACACACCCAAAATCGTGGGAGGTGTTACACCCGCCTGCACAGAACTGGCGCAGTCCTTCTATGGAGCGGCCATCGAGCGGGTCATGCCTGTCTCCTCCACGCGGGTTGCGGAGATGGCCAAGCTGCTAGAAAACACGTTCCGTGCCGTCAACATCGGCCTGGTGAACGAAATCGCCATTATTTGTGAAAAGCTTTCCATTGATGTATGGGAAGTCATTGATGCAGCAGCAACGAAGCCTTTCGGTTTCATGCGCTTCCTGCCAGGTCCGGGTCTGGGTGGACACTGTATTCCAGTCGACCCACACTATCTTTCCTGGAAACTCAAGACGCTTGATTACACAGCACGCTTCATCGAGCTGGCAGCGGAGGTCAACAGCAGCATGCCGCGCTACGTTGTGGACAAGATAGGTGAGGCACTGAACGAAGAACGCCGCAGCTTCAATGGTGCCACTGTGCTTATCTTGGGCGTTGCCTACAAGCGTAATGTAGGTGATGTACGCGAATCGCCTGCACTCGACATTATCCAGAAGTTGATAGCTCGCAAGGCGATAGCGCTCTACAACGACGAGTATGTGCCGTCCCTGAGTCTGCGCGATAGGTTACTCTACTCGCAGCCTTTGAGGAGTGGCATGCTGCAAGCCGCGGACTGTGTGGTCATCGTCACCGACCATAGCTATTACGATGTGCCCTGGATTGTACGTGAGGCACACTGTATTGTGGACACTCGTAACTTGACGCAAGGCTACAACGATGAAAAAATTTTTCGGCTCTAAAAAGGTTTACAAAAAATGTCTCAGCCTTCTGGACCGCTAAACACTCCCTCAGCAAGGCCCGAAAAATCTATCAATAAGCAGATTTTTCGGGCCTTGCTGAGCATCGCATCTGCGGCTCTGTTGGTCCGCATCTTTGGCATGCTCAATCAGATTGTCGTCTCTGGACGCTTCGGAGCAGGGGCAGCAATGGATGCATACTTTGTTGCCTCCGCGCTGCCTATCCTGTTGGCGCAGTTGGCAAACAGCGCTGTTGAATCCTCTGTCATTCCAGTTTATGCACGAGTACGCCTGCAAGGAGAAGAGCAGGCTTCCATAGTTTTCAGTACATTGCTGAATCTCTTACTTCTAGGCACAGTACTGCTCACATTGCTAATAATCGGCTTGCGTTACCAGGTGATTTACCTTTCGGCTCCGGCATTAGATCCATTCAGCGCAGGACTCGCCGGGAGCCTGGCCCCAGTTATCTTTCCAGTGCTTGTACTCATGGTGCTGATAAGCTTCCTGGAGTGCATTCTCAACGTAGAAGGTCAGTTTGGGTGGCCCGCCTATGCCGGACTATTGGTACCGCTCACCACTGCCATATTTGTACTGGTGGGAGGCAGAGCAGTGGGCGTCGTCATGCTCTGTATAGGTATGCTGGCAGGCCTCTGCCTGCAAATCTGCGTGGTTATCGTACGCGCACAACGTGCAGGGCTCGTCTACCGATTTATCCTGGACTTACGCAACCCAGAAATCGGTGCAATTTTGGTAGCAGCATGGCCAGTGCTTATTGGCGCATTAATCGGTCAGGCAAGTCCCTTAGTTGATCAGATATTTGCCTCATTCCTCTCGGCAGGCAGTATTTCCGCCCTTAACTATTCCCTCAAGCTCATTAGCGTGCCTATCGGCGTAATTTTTGTTTCCATTGGACGCGCCGCCATACCCCATCTCTCACGTCAAGCTTCCATAAATGATATGAAAGCCTTCAAGGAAACACTGCACCTGTATTTTTGGGTCGTAGGCAGTGGTACAGTCGTGCTGACTGCATTTATGCTTGTGCTGGCGCATCCACTGGTGCAAATCCTCTTTCAGCATGGGGCCTTTTCCGCTGACGATACGAATCGTACTGCAAGTGCACTGATGGGCTTCACAGTAGGCCTGACACCTATTGCATTGGGCGATATCTTAGCGAAGGCATTTAGCGCTCTTGGCAAGACTAAGGTACTCATGGGTGTCACCATGTTTAGCGTAATCGCTAACGCCACCTTTGACTACATCTTTGCTCGCTTCTGGCAGAGTACTGGCATCGCCCTGGCCACGTCGGCAGTGTACACTTGCACCATGTTTATCCTGTTCTTCAAGCTACGTCGCGTGATCAGTAAGCTCGACCTTTTCACACCTCCACCTCAGGTACTGAAAGTGATCTGGAAGTTGGGTCTGGGCTCATATTTCCTGAGGTTGGTCAACTGGAAGGAGGAATATCTCTCCTCGTTCAGCATCACCTATGGTTTGCGCCAGTGGACGGTACGAATCGCCATCGCCATAGCGACCTTTGCGCTCGGAGTTGTTGGCGCCTACCGGAACTCTCTCTTCACACTGCGTGTTGCCTTTGGGTCGGTCATTGTAGTGGCCTTCCTGCGCTACCGCTATGCACTGTTGATCACCTGGGTTTTGCTCGATGTATTCATTGGTTCAACGCTGCCATTCTTCAATGGCAACAATTTTGACACAGCCTTAACAGCACCAACTCTACTCTTGATGACTTGTATGCCCATCAAACAAACGTTTAAGCGCGTGCCAGCGCTGGCCGTGCTGTTTATCTACCTCTTGTGGGTATTGGTCAGCGCCATCGCAAACGCCACCATTGACATTGGAACATTCCTGCCGCAATGGTTACTCTTACTGGATTCTATAGCAGTGGCTATCCTGACGATAAATGTGCTCACTACGCGGCGGCGTATGTTAAGACTTATCGATACCATCCTCATAGTGACGACATTTGTTTCGCTGTATGGTATCTATGGCTATATCACTAAACAAAATGGAACGCCAGATGATATAACTCCGTCGCTCTTCCGTATAACCTCGATCTTTGCCAGCACGCCGACAACATTAGCCCTCTTTCTCTCCATAATAATTCCACTTGCGCTCTATCGCACATTCACATTACAAGGTTTCAAACGCATTGGCAGTTTGATATTAGTCATCCTCTTCCTGGTAACACTTGGGCTGACCTTCACACGCGCTACCTATATCAGTGTTCCCCTAGGCATGGGCATCATGGTCCTTTTCCTGCCCTCGCGTAAGATGAAGATTGGCCTGTTCAGTGGCATTGCGTCGTTAGCTATCCTCGCAGTTCTACTAGCAGTAGTGGGCAATGTTCCCATCTTCGACCGCTTCTTCGAGCAGGATGTTACGACACTGAATGGACGGATCTACCTCTGGAACGGACTCCTTGACCATTTTGACCCAACACAACTGCTGGGTAACGGGCCCGGTGCTTCCGACTTTTTGTTAGCCCGTCTCGGTCTAGTCTTTGGGCTGGGCTTACAAGCTATTGCGCCGCACAGTCTCTTTCTGGGCACCCTCTATGATTTTGGCATCATCGGAGTGACTTTACTCATAGGAGTATTCATTGCGCTGCTTGTCAGCTTGATCACTGGAATGCGAAAAGCTACCAATGATCATCGTGTGCTATTCGCAGCGGCATTAGCAGTTTTTGTCAATGTGATATTACAGTCTTTTGCGAGTAATGATTTCTGGATCCAAGGGGTGGACATCTACTTCTGGATCATCATGGTACTCCCATTCGCACTCTGCTGGTCCACGCCGAAACAACTATCTGAGACTGATGCAGAATATCTTGATGAGGCGACGGAGCCACGAATGGAGGCAATACAGCCAGCAGAACGGGAACACGTTTCTCACGTCTAGCTTCTGGCCGGAAGATAAGGAGTAAGTTTATGGAGGATCGTATTCGGGTCTGTTTTATGGCTTTCCTGTTCCCACCGAGCATCGGCGGTGCACAGGTGCGGGCAGAGAAACAAGCCCGTCAGCTTCAAGCCTTTGGGCATGATGTGATGATTGTCACACTGCGACTTGATAAAAGTTGGAAACGAACGGAAACGCTTGATGGCCTACCAATTGTGCGTGTAGGTGGAATATATAGACGCAACGGACGGCTACACATCGGTAGGCTCGGACAGTTGCCCATCGATATCGGAATTTTCCTGACGCTCTGGCGGTTGCGTGACCACTATGACGTCATTCATGTCTTCCAGTTGTCATCGATTGCTGCTACGGCAGCGCTCATCGGCAAACTCACCCATAAACCAGTTATTATTAGCATCCAAAGTGCTGGACCAGGCCAAACAAAACTCGTGGAACTCAAGTTGAGGGGAGCCTCATTAATGGCTGATACTCTGACCGATACAAACTTCCTGGAAGTCAATGCTAAGGATTGGATAGCAACGGTAGGTGAGATCAACTCTCTTCCCCGATTGCCATTCGGCAAGGCAATGCTGAACTTCCTGCGGAAGTCCAACGTGTTCTACCAGGTTCTCAGCACGCGCAGCCACTCCTATCTCACCTCGCACGGATTTCGTGCTGGGCGGATTGTACACATTCCCGGCAGTGTCGATACTGGGAGGTTCCAACCAGCCCTGGAGCGACGATCCGATCCGGCGAGCCCAGAACGCGATATCATCTGTGTAGCACGCTTGGATTATGCCAAGGGGGTCGATGTGCTGTTGCATTCGTGGGGACGGATGATGCATGCACCTGCTGAATGGCGTACATATTTGAAACCCAGGCTGCTTCTGGTGGGCGATGGTGTGTGCAGGACACAGATGGAACGCATTGTAGTGGAGCTAGGCATCCAGGACAGCGTAGAGTTTTTAGGATGGCAAGCAGATGTCGTCGATCTCCTGCAACAATCCTGGGGCTTCGTAATGCCTTCGCGTTGGGAGGGCATGCCCAATGCCTTATTAGAAGCTATGGCGTGTGGTCTGCCTTGTGTGGCAACACGTGTGAGCGGCAGCGAGGATGCCATCACTGACGGCGTAAATGGGCTACTGGTGGAACCAGAGCAACCTGCTGAGATGGCCCTGGCCTTGCGCCGCATCATAGAGGACGCAGATCTCGCACAACGACTGGGCCAGGAGGGACGGGCGAGAGTCGTTCGCGATTATCAACTACCTAGCATTGTAGAGCGCTGCCTGGAACTCTATCGCCGTCTTCTTGCAGAAGAGAAAAATGCTTTACCTCTTGCATTAGTGCATTAGTTAGGAAGGAGGAATTGATGAGCGAGCCGCGCATTTATATGGTTATTGCTACCTTTCTCCCATTGGTTGGCGGAGCCGAAAAGCAGACTCTTACACAGGGTCGGGGCTTGCGGGCGAGAGGCTATGAGGCAACCGTCATTACCCTCCACCACGACAAAACCTGGCCGCAGCGTGAAGTGATTGAAGGTGTGCCGGTTATTCGTGTAGCTGGCATGCTGCTGGGAGATCGAAGGAAGCTGCCCAGACTACTGCAAAAACTATTGTACCTGGCGGCCATGTTCGTTATGGGTTGGGCACTATGGCGGCACCAAGGACGCTACGATGTCTTACATGTCTGCCAGCTCGGTTTACTGGCGTTGCCAGCTGCAATGGTGTGTCGATTGACCGGCAAATCAATGACTATTGTAGTGACTAGCGCGGGTCCGGGCAAGGCAGCAAAGATACACAATAAAGTTTCACTCGTGGCTGGGTCACTTCCTGCCACTGCTGCATGGTTGCAAATCGATGGGCCAACCAACGTTGGTGGCGATTTTGAGGGGTTGGAGCGCCTGGGGAGGCCTATTGTACGATTGACACGTTCTTTGTTACATAGCACGCATGCTGTAGCAGTCATACTTAGCTCGCGTATGAAGGGCTACCTTGCCGAACATGACTTTAACTTGCCTGTAGAACTCATTCCCAATGGAGTAGACATCACACGTTTTCAGCCTGCTCCGGGCGCGATAAATGAAGCCCCTACTAGCGGTGGGCAAGCACAGGTAGTCGTCTGCATCTCCAAATTGCGCTACGAGAAAGGCATTGATGTGCTACTGCAAGCATGGCACCTGGTATGCAAGCAGACCCCGCAAGCGAAACTGATCATTGTAGGTAGTGGTTCTCTCCAAACTCAGCTTGAGTGTATGGCGAAGGCGCTCGGTATTTCAGCCAGTGTTGAATTTGCAGGCTTGCAGAGTGATATACCGGCACAACTCCATCGAGGTAGCTTAGCAGTACTCCCATCGCGCTGGGAGGGCATGCCCAATGCCCTCCTGGAGGCGATGGCTTGCGGCTTACCATGCGTGGCAACACGTGTCAGCGGTAGCGAAGATATCATTCGGCATGGAGTCAATGGTCTGCTTGTTGAGCCTGAAGACTATCAGGGCATGGCACAGGCACTCCTTACCCTACTAACCGATCCGGTGTTGACCCAGAGGTATGGCCGCGCTGCCCGAGAAACGATCGAAAAACACTATTCACTTGGACATATTATAGATCGGTATGTAGAACTCTATCAAAGAATTACAGATCACCGGTTGCAGATCGCAGGGGATACAGCATCCTCTGACATTTGCCAGCGGTCATCGTAGTGGTATCCGGTGCCCCATCCGTGGGTACCAACGAAAGGACGCAAGTCAATGTGCGGAATAGCTGGATTCATCGATGTAGAGCGCAGCCGTGACAACGCAGAGCAGCTCATAGATAGGATGTGCGAGGTTATGCGCCACCGTGGACCAGACGATCAGGGAGTCTGGGTAGGTGACGGGGTTGCTTTGGGTATGCGCCGTCTCTCGATTATAGACCTGGCTGGCGGCCACCAGCCTATTTTTAACGAAGATCAGAGCATCCTGGTTGTCTTTAACGGCGAAATCTATAACTACCGCGAGCTGCGGAGAGAACTTCAGGAGAGGGGGCATTCTTTTAGCACTAATAGTGACACAGAGGCGATCGTTCATGCTTATGAGGAGTACAGGGATGACTGTGTCGCGCATCTGCGCGGTATGTTCACCTTCGCCATTTGGGATAGAAAACGCCAGCGTCTTCTGGCTGCCCGCGACCGCTTTGGTAAAAAGCCGCTGAATTACTATTGGGATGGTCAGAGGCTGATCTTTGGCTCTGAGATCAAATCCATCCTGGAGGCCAGCATCCCACGCGAAGCTAATCCGATTGCCCTCGACGAGTACCTGACGTATCTCTGTGTCCCGGCACCCAATACGCTCTTCAAGGGCGTCATGAAGCTCCCTGCTGCCCATATTCTGATCTACGAAGAGGGGCATCTCATTACGAAACGCTACTGGGAACTTCCTTTCACACCAACCTGCCGGGACGATGAAGCAACGGCCATCGAGCGTACACGAGCACTACTTAAAGAGGCTGTGCAAGTTCGTTTGATGAGTGAAGTACCGTTGGGTGCATTTCTCAGCGGCGGAATTGATTCGAGCATCGTGGTAGGCCTGATGAGTCAAATGATGTCGCAACCGGTTAAAACGTTCTCCATTGGCTTTATGTCTCCAAGTTGGCACGCGAACATGTCACCGTCGTTCTCACCGGCGATGGAGGAGATGAAATCTTTGGCGGCTATACGCACTATAAGCGTGAGATGTCGATCAGTCGCATTCCAGGGTTTATGCGATCCTTGTTGGGATTTGGAAGTATGCTTATGCCTGAGGGTATGCGGGGCAAAAAACGCCTCGCCAACTTGCGTCGTGACTTTGCTACACGTTACGTGGAGGCTAGCTCACTCTTTCCTCTTGGCTCGCGTTCCTCAATGTATTCTCGCGAATACTTTGCCCATATATGCGACCATAATCCATACGAGCGGCTCATCAGTGAATTCCGTGCAGTACCAGATCTTGATGTAGCCGCGCGGATGCAGTATGTCGATGTGCGCAGATATCTCACTGACGATATTCTGGTCAAGGTCGATAAGGCCAGCATGATCAACTCACTGGAGACCCGCGCTCCCATGTTGGATCAGTATCTGGCTGAATATGTAGCGTCACTGCCCTCAGCCATCCGCACACGCAATGGTATGTTGAAGTACCTGCTGAAGAAGGCGGCTGCAGATTTGTTGCCTGCCAGGATTTTAACGCGAGGCAAAAAGGGCTTTGGAGTACCCATCAAGCATTGGTTCCGCGGCGACTTAATCAGCTATGCCCATGACCTGCTTGACTCACCAGGAGCGCGGCAACGCGGAATCTTTAATCCAGATTTCATTCGTAACCTGCTGAGGGCACACGCCAGTACAAAGCTGGTGAACTATAGCGACGCAATCTGGGCATTGCTCTGCCTTGAGCTATGGTTTCAGGTCTACATGGACGAGCCACCTCTTCATGGTGAGCCGAATGCACAAACATACATAACAACTGGTCGCTAGCGGAAAGGGAAAAGATTATGTGTGGTATTTGCGGTGTGTACAACGGACGTAGCGGGGAGCCTGTCTCACAAGAGTTGATTGAGCGCATGGCGTCTCAACTCTCCCATCGTGGCCCTGACGATAGCGGCATCTATCTCGATGATAACGTAGGGCTGGGTTTCGCACGTCTCAGTATCATAGACCTGAACGGCGGCCATCAACCGATGTCCAACGAAACCGGGGATATCTGGATCGTCTTCAATGGAGAGATCTGGAACTACAAGGGACTACGCAAAGAGTTGATCGAGAAAGGGCACTACTTCCGCACGAACAGCGACACAGAGACAATTGTACATGCCTATGAAGAGTATGGTGTGGACTGTGTGGCCCGTCTACACGGGATGTTTGGCTTTGCTATTTGGGATGGTTCTCGAAGACGCCTACTACTAGCAAGAGATCGCGCCGGCAAGAAGCCACTCTACTACACTCGCATCGATGATGGCCTCGTGTTCGCCTCTGAGATTAAATCACTGCTACTCCATCCACGTGTCAAGAGGCAGGCCGACTTACAGGCACTAGCTGATTTCTTGAGTGTACGCTACGTCCCTGGACCGGCGACACTCTTTGCCAATATCTACAAGGTGCTCCCCGGCCACTGGTTACTCTTTGAACATGATATCGTGCGCGAGGAATGCTACTGGGATTTCACGTTTGGGCTAACCGCGAGACGTCCTATTGAAGAGTATATCCAGGGCATTCACCAGCACGTCCGCCGTGCTGTAGAGGAACGCATGATGGCTGATGTACCGCTGGGGGCGATGCTCAGTGGGGGGGTAGATTCCAGCATCATCGTCGGCATCATGAGTTCCTTGACGGACCAGCGTGTTAAAACTTTCGCGGTGGGTTTCGATGTACCGGAGTGTAATGAGTTACCCTATGCACGTCTCGTCGCACAACACTTCGGTACAGAGCATCATGAACTGGTTGTGAAAAGTTCCGACCTGTCAGAATACTGGCCGTTACTCACCTGGCATCGCGATGAACCAGTCAGCGAGCCATCTGACCTGGGGGTGTATCTGATTTCCAAGCTGGCCCGACAATACGTCAAAGTGGTGCTCACGGGAGAAGGAGGCGACGAACTCTTCGCAGGCTATCCTAAATACGTTGTCGATTGGCTAGCGCAGTATTACGGCCTGCTTCCCGCTTTTGTACGTGACCAGGTGATCACACCCCTGCTCGACCTTCTGCCCTATAGTATGCGGAAAGTCAAGTTTGCGGCACGTGCCCTATCCCTGCCAGCACCGCAGCGTTGGATGAGCTGGTTTGGCATCTTTAACGGACAGTTGAAAGACAAGCTGCTCTCTGCCAGCACTAAAGCCAACATTAATCTCGACTCTAGCCTCGCTTTCCAACGCTGGCTAGAAAAGAATCCACAACGGGACAATCTTTCATCAATGCTCTACCTGGATACCAAAATCTGGCTACCTGACAACCTGCTTATGAAGGCTGACAAGATGACCATGGCAGCTTCACTGGAGGCACGCATTCCGTTCCTTGACTATCAGCTGGTCGAGTACGCTGCGAGTATTCCTTCGCATGTGAAGATTAGGCCGCTCAAAGCAAAATACTTGCTCAAGCAGGCCTTTGCGGATTTGCTGCCTGGGCCTATATTGACGCGCAAGAAGATGGGCTTCAATGTGCCAACGGGTACCTGGTTTCGCAAGGGTCAACGTAATCTCATCTCGCGGTTGCTGCTCTCGGAGCGCGCCCGCAGTCGAGGTTTCCTGAACGATGCATTCGTGGCACATTTGCTGCGCGATCACCTGGAGGGTAGAACGAACTATCAAGCGCAACTGTTCACCCTTGCCAGCCTGGAGCTCTGGTTCCGCGTCTTCATCGACAGCACCCACCTCGAATACCCCCAGGTATCCGTAGAAGACCTTTTGGAAGATCGGCCCGTAGTTCCCAGTTATAGCCAGTAATTGTAGGTAGAGAGGTTATACTGTGTCGGCGACAAACGTGAAACAACAAACGACAAAGAGGCCTATTCGTGTTCTGGTGGTGACCGGGGTCTATCCGACAGAACAGCTTCCACACTTAGGCACGTTCATCAAAAGCCAGGTCGATTCGCTTATCGCGGCAGACCTTGAGGTAGAGGTTATTCATCCAAAGCCGGATTTCGTACTGCTTCGCTATGCCAGGGCAGCGATCCAGGTTTTTCTCAAGACGCTGACAGGCCATTTTGACATCGTGCATGGACATTTCGTGCAGTGGTGTCTCATTGCTCGTATGCAGTGGACAACACCTGTCGTTGCCTCTTTTCTAGGAGATGATCTGCTAGGTACTGTGACAGCTAAGGGCAGCTATAGCAAGAAGAGGGCCCTACTTGTACATGTGAGTCGCTGGCTTTGCCACAGTGTTGACGCTGTAATTGTCAAATCCGAAGGAATGAAAAAGGCCGCAGCGGGAGATAGTATCTTTGTCATTCCCAATGGTGTAGATTTTGAGTTATTTCATCCTATTCCACGTGCGGAAGCCCGGGCCGCCCTGGGGTGGGACCAGGATCGCTATTATGTTCTTTTTGGTAATAACCCAAAAATACCTGTGAAAAATTTTCCACTGGCGCAGGCTGCTATCGAACGCCTGCGTGCCAGGGGGATGCCCGCCGAGCTGGTGATTGCCAATGGCTTATCACAAACAAAACTTGTGCAGTACATCAACGCCAGCAACGCGCTCATCCTCTCATCGATTGCCGAAGGATCACCCAACATTGTCAAAGAAACAATGGCTTGCAATGTACCGGTTGTCTCCACGGATGTAGGTGACGTGTCCCAGGTTATTGGCCGCACGAAGGGGTGTAGCGTATGTCCCCACGATCCCGATGCGCTGGCGGCAGCCCTCGAACAGGCACTACAACATACAGCGCCGACAACAGGTAGAACCGACATCAAGCACCTGGAGCGCTCAATCGTAGCAAAGCAGGTTTTAACAGTCTACGAACAGGTGCTCAGTAAAAAGACACGGCGGAAAGAAAACATTCTTTATGAGAGAGGAGTACGTGGTCATGGCAGCAACTGGTAAAGTACTGATGCTGGTAGAAAATCTTCCTGTACCTGTGGATACCCGCGTCTGGGCTGAAGCCACTACGTTGCGCGATCGTGGATTTCAGGTAAGTATTATTTGCCCTAAGGGGGCCTCGCGATATCGTGAGTCATATATCTGCATTGACGGCATCCATATTTATCGCTACCAACTACCTCAAGCGACGAATAATTTCACTACCTACCTTGCGGAATACAGTGTTGCCATGTTCAAGACATTCTGGTTGAGCCTCGTTGTGTTACTTCGCCATGGCTTTGATGTGATTCATGCTGCTAACCCGCCCGATCTGTTTTTCATAATTGGGCTGTTCTATCGACTCCTTGGGAAAAAATTCGTGTTTGACCAACATGACCTTGCAGCGGAGTTGTTCCAGGCGAAATTCAAAGGCCGTGCCAAGTTGCTTCACAGACTTTTGCTCTTCCTGGAAAGGTGTAGCTACCAGAGGGCTGACCTGGTCATCGTAACCAACGAATCGCAAAGGCGAATCGCTATTGAACGGGGCCGCTGTCCCGGGGACAGGGTATTTGTAGTACGGAACGGGCCTGATTTGGAGCGCCTGCAGTTGGTCACGCCTGAGCCTGAGTTGAAAAAGGGGCGCCGTTTTTTACTGGCCTATGTAGGTGTGATGGCAGCTCAAGATGGGGTTGAGTACACCCTTCATGCACTTCATGACCTTGTTTATAAACGTGGCCGCCAGGATGTCTCATTGGTCTTGATGGGAAACGGTGACCTTATTCCCGCACTTAAGGCGCTCGCACACACATTGCAACTCGATGAGTACGTCAACTTCACTGGCTGGGTAACAAGCGCAGATCTCGTGCGTTATCTTACCGTAGCAGATGTGGGGCTCGCACCTGACCCGCAAAACGGGTTAAATGAGTACTCCACTACAATCAAAACGATGGAATATATGGCGATGGGCAAACCCATTGTGGCTTTTGAACTTGTCGAAACACGCTTTTCAGCACAGCAAGCCGCTCTCTATGCCACGCCAAACCTTGTAGAAGACTTCGCTAACAAAATTGAAGCTTTGCTCGATAATGAAGAACTCCGCCTCACCATGGGGGTGATAGGGCGCAAACGTATCGAAGAGGAGCTAAGCTGGGATCATACAAAAAAGAGGCTCTTACTGGCATATGAGACGCTCTTGCCCACAGGTTCCGAGCTATCGGAGCCATTAGTTTCTGCTTCTGTTGCAGACCAAATAAAAACTAGGACTGGCCAGGTGAAGAAGTCTTCACAATCGAGCACGAATTGATACTGCATCTCTGTAGACGTCACCATGACATTTGCACCTCGGTCTTGTACACTTGAGTACAGAGACGGCTGTCGTTGCAGACAGTTGCAGCAGTTCTATTTGTCGCCACCAGTGCCTTGAATGATCACCTGGGCTAGGAGTCGACCAGCAGGAGAGCAGTGTTTATGCGCCGGAGTACGGTTACGACAGAAACTGGCCAAGCCAAAGCAATTGAGAAAAACCAGGCAGAACCTCTTCAGCAGGAGACGCAAGCAGAGCAAGAGATCACAGGCGAACAATTATCACTTGGCAAGCGATTACTGAATTGGCGCACGATTGTCCCACTTGTTATTGTCATCGTCGCGCTCATTTTCTTTGCACAAAAGGCCAACATTGACCCGCAAAAAACATGGGATGCCATTCGTGGCGCGAACACGGTGTTCTTCCTCGCTGCCTTTGTTATATATTACCTCTCGTTTCCTCTGCGGGCAGTACGCTGGCGCATACTTCTGGAAAATGTTGGTTATAACAAAGCGAACGGCGTACATTTACCGCGTTTCTGGAAACTTGTGGAGATCATCTATATTTCCTGGTTTGCTAACGTCATCGTTCCCGCGAAGTTAGGTGATCTGTACAGGGTATATCTTCTTCGCCAAGAAACACGCCTCTCTGCACCTCGCAGTTTTGGCACAGTACTTGCCGAGCGCCTGCTAGACCTGATAGTCCTGCTCCTGCTGTTCATTCCAGCAGCCATTATCAGCCTGCATGAGAACGTGCCGCCGCAGTTGCTGACGGGCCTGAAAATTACCCTGGCAGCCGTGATTGCAAGCATTATCGGGCTATTCTTGTTACACGTCTTGCGCGATCGCATTGCCGTGCTCGTACCCAGGCGCTTCCGCGCCCACTATAATCACTTCCAGGAGGGCACGCTTGGATCATTTCGCCGACTTCCAACATTGGCGGGATTAACTATAGGGGTCTGGGCATGTGAATCGCTGCGTTTCTTCTTTATTGCCCTGGCACTCAACCTGATTGATGGTGGCTTAGTGCACAGCATCACAGCAGCATCCTTCATCGCACTTGGCGAAGCACTGCTCACCGTTGTTCCTTTCACAGGTGGTGGCGTTGGCCTGGTCGAAGGCGGTATGGTGGCAATGATCCTTCTCTTTACCCAGGGCAGACCAAATGCGCCGAGCCTCTCGGCAGCAGCTATCGTACTCGACCGCACAATTAGTCTTGTTAGCATTTTAGCGATCGGCTTTGTCGTCTTCATGCTTGCATTTGGACGACGAGCGACAAAGCCGCAATGATACTGTTCAGACTTAACCTTATAGAGTATACTAGTAGGAAGTTATAAGTGGCAACAGCAAGATATCTCGTCACCGGCGGTGCCGGCTTTATTGGTTCGCATATCGCCGAGGCACTCCTCGATGCTGGGGAGTCTGTGCGCATTTTGGATAACCTTGCCACAGGCAGGGAAACAAACCTGGCTGCACTCGGGGGACCCGCCGAATTTATACGAGGCGACTTGCGTGATCTCGATGCTGTGCGAGCCGCTATGCAAGGAATCGAGGTAGTATTTCATCAGGGCGCATTAGCTTCGGTCCCCAGATCCATTGCAGACCCAATTGGGTCGCTGGAGACGAATGTCAACGGCACACAAAACGTGTTACTCGCAGCACGGGATGCTGGGGTACGGCGTGTGGTCTATGCCAGTTCTTCATCGGTCTATGGCAATACACCGGTGCTGCCCAAACGTGAGGATATGCCACCCCACCCAATGTCGCCCTACGCCGTCCAAAAACTTACGGGAGAGCTGCTATGTGCGGTGTTTACACGCATTTACGGACTTGAAACCGTAGCATTACGCTACTTTAATGTCTTCGGCCCGCGGCAAGATCCCGCTTCAGAGTATGCAGCAGTGATCCCGCGTTTCTTGACAGCACTTCTTGAGAAGCGGCGTCCTATTGTCTTTGGCGACGGTGAGCAGACACGCGATTTTACCTACATCAGTAACGTTGTACAGGCGAATCTGCTAGCAGCTTCCTCACGTGATGCGGTAGGCTATGCCATGAACATCGGCTGTGGCGAACAGGTCTCTCTCAACATAATGCTACGCCTGGCCGGGGAACTTCTAGGCACCACCGTTGATGCCGAGTATCGGGAGCCACGCCCTGGTGATGTGCATGACAGCCTCGCCGACATTAGCCTTGCTCAGCTTCTCCTGGATTACAAGCCAATAGTTGGATTTCGCGAAGGGCTAGCACGCACCTTGGATGCATTGCTTAAGGGCATCGCCTGAGCTGCCTGGATAGATAATTCTGAAACGAACATGAACTTTCAGAGGGGAGCACATGCACAGCAGTGTGAACACCAGCAGAAATGCGAGAGACCAACGACATCTTCTTGAGACCGTTCTCATCACTCCATTGCCTCCAGCCTCTCATCTGAAATCGGCAATCCACAGGCCAAAATCACGATGCTTGCCACACCTGCACTGTCTTATCCGCGCTCCCCGAGGCGATGTCGGTGCCATCCGGCGCCCATGCCACCGTCCATACGGGTTTGGAATGCCCGCGATAGATGAAGGCACTCCCACCATTTGCCGCATCCCATACCTGCACGGTTGTATCACCTGCTCCATTATCGATATTCCCGCCTCCAGAAACGATACGCTTGCCATCCGGTGACCACGCCACCCCCAGCACACCATCAGATGCCAGTATCTGTACTTACTCCCTTGATCAAATGTGCACCCTTCCACTAGACATTAACCAATCCTCACCCCCCCTTATTACCGCATAAACACCTTACCAGGATAAAATATTGATCAACCAAGCTAAGGTGGAAGGTTTTTTTATGAGACAACCAAATGTATCTTTCCTCCGCCTTTCTGCACAACTTCTTTTTGCGCTGAGGGGCCTTCGCAGGTGCGCATTGTAGTGTTTGTGCTTTATAGTGCCTCCTTCTTAACCATATTTGTCCCCACCGACGCCTTGAATGATCAACCGCGCCAGGGCTTGATCTAACTGCGGGATGAACTAGATAGAAAGGAGATGGCCATGACAGTGTGTCCACAGTGCGGAGCCATGAATGAGGACGATGTCAAAACTTGCAAAGGATGCCGTGTCAACTTGTATTGGGCTTTCCAGCATTATGAGGAACTGGCGGTGATACGCGAAGCGAACAAATTGGCGCCTCGTCCTGAAACACCTGCCTTCTTGAGCGAAGCCAGCAAGAAAGTCGATGAAGGGCCTACTGTTGGTTGGCTACGCAACACAATCAAGAAGTTCGGCTTTAAAGGTGCCGGTAAAAAAGTCTCTACAATGACAGAGTGAATGTAGGGATGAGAGCCGCGTGACTAAGTTGTGTGATTGATTAATTGAACATTTTTTGATGTGGGAGCGAACCATTTCCTCCAGGAGAGTGACCTTGGTTCAGATAATATGCTTTGTATGAAGAAAGCGAAACCTTTATGCTCAAGACTCCTATCGTAAAAGTGCTGGTAGGTCTACTTGTTGGTGTCGGCCTATTATTGCTCGTCGCACGTTTCGTAGACATTCCCGTAACTATCCATGTGCTTCAACAGAATCTGGCTACCCGTCGAGGTATCGTTCTCGCTCTCCTTTCAGGACTTGCCTTCCTCCTCGCTTTTTGCACTCGTGGCATTCGCTGGAAACTCTTCTTGAATCCGATTGTGAAAGTCAGTATCTTCAGAGTCATTCAACTCTACCTGGTTGGTATTTTCCTGAACTTCCTGCTCTCAGTACGTGGAGGTGAAGTGGCCAAGAGCCTGATGCTCAAACGCATTGCAGGTATTCCCATTAGTCAATCGCTGCCAACCGTTGCTATGGACAAGTCGCTCGATTTACTGCCCGCGCTCTTCATTATGGCAGTGGTGCCGCTGGTTGGCGTGCAGATGGATATCAGGCTCTGGTTAGTGCTGGGGACAGTAGGTGCATTGCTCATCGCTCTGATCTTCTTTATAGGACTGGCCAGCTGGAAACACACAGCGGCCATCCATCTGCTCCATAAACTGACGGGCATGCTTCCTAAAGCTATTGGGAGCAAGATCGAAGGCTTTGCCACTGGTTTTGTCGAATCACTACTTCTGAGCATGAGACGCCCTAGAGTCTTTATTCCTGCAGCCCTGCTCACCTGTGTAGCCCTGATCTTTGATGGTCTATTTGCCATGCTGGCCTTCTGGACCATAGGTTACCCAATCGGCTTCGGGATGGCCATCTTCGGGTACACCTTGTTTAACATGTTCTACATCTTACCTACCCCTCCTGGACAAGTGGGCAGCAACGAAGCAGTTGGTTTGCTGGTCTTCACGGGTCTACTGCATCTCCCAACAGACAATGTCATGGCTATGTTCGTTTTCTCACATCCCTGGTCGGCATTGCTTATGTGTATAACAGGCATGGCTTGTCTGAGTGCACTCGGGTTGTCATTCTCCAATGCGGTGAAGGTGCGGGACAAAGGCGAAGATGCCTTGCTATTAAAGGAGCAGAAGGTGATCCTGTAGCGCGTTATTAGTTGCTATTCCAGGTGGTACCACGACTTGGCTTATTGATTCGATACCTGGCATGGAGTAAGACCTGAGATCTTTTCACATAGTCCCTGGAGGAAGAAAATAATCGCATGTTGGCAACACGACCGGATACTGATACAATCGCGATCACACGCACCTTCGATGGCATCGAGGAGGCAACACATCGTGTAATCTCACAAATAGGCGGGATGGCCTCTGTCATCAGGGAAGCCAAAGTTGCAGTGCTCAAACCCAATTTTGTGGCTGGTAGAGCAGCTGAGACAGGATCCACTACCAGCTTTGTCTTACTCAAAGCCGTCGCAGAAGAGGTACGCGCCTGCGGTGCAGAGCCAGTACTCTGTGAAATTCCAGGCACCGAGTTTGACCGCGAGGCCACCTATACTATCCTGGGGGTGGAAAAATTCTGTACGGACAACGGAATACGCATCGTCCGTGTTGACCCGGAAGGCGGCGAGGATTGGGTCGAACTGCGACCAGCCGGAGTGAAGCGATTGCGCCGCTTCCGCATTCCGCGTTTCGTGCAAGAGGCATGCTTGATCAATCTACCCGTCCTTAAAACCCACGTCGTTTCGACCATGACCTTGGGCATGAAAAACCCGATGGGTATTTTGCCGCTTTCTGATCGCCGCTCCATGCATACCCTTGGTATTGACCAGTGCATTGTTGATATGAATCGCGGCATCAAGCCAGACCTGACTATTATCGATGGCAGTGTGGGTCAAGACGGTGAGGGACCGCTCTATGGCAATAAGGCCGATCTGCAAGTATTGGTGGCCGGACATGATAGCTTGGCCGTGGATCTTGTCTGCTGCCAACTGGTCGGTGTAGAGTCAAGCAGTATTCCGCATTTGAAGCTGGCCCTGGAGCAATTGGGCCAGCCCTCATGGACACTTGTCGGTGAAGATGTCGGCGTCATCAAGAAGTTTCGCTTGCCAGAACAGAAGGCGCTCTACCGCTTTATCTTCTGGCTGATGTACCCGTTGGATTACCCCTACACTTGGGTTGCGGAACGCGGCAAACACCTCTGTACGACGCTTTACAGTACAGGCTTAGTCGGTACGCGTCCTCAGATTTCCGAGGGAACCTGCACGCGCTGTGGCATCTGTGTCAAGGCCTGCCCACTACCAAATGTCATTGATCTTAAATTACTGAAAGTGAACTACTCTACCTGCCAGCGTTGCTTGCTCTGTTATGAAGCCTGCCCAGAGAAAGCTATCAGTGTCAAAGGCTTTTCAGGAACAATGAGGTTCGACTGATGGAGGAAATTTGGCAGACACAGCAGGATGACGAATATATCGGCTGCAGCATAGGCATTATGGCCTATAATGAAGAAGCCAATATTGGTCGTACCATACGTGCTCTTCTCGAACAGCAAGGCCCATCCGTGCACATTGAAGAAATCATCGTCGTTGCAAGTGGTTGCACAGACCGCACTGTGTTAATCGTAGCCGAAATTGCGCTCCAAGATCCTCGGGTACGATTATGTATTCAAGAGAAGCGTGAAGGCAAAGCCTCTGCAATCAACCTATTTCTCAAACAAGCGATCAGTCCTATCGTCATATTAATTGGTGCTGATGTTCTTCCCGAAACCTCTGCTCTAGAGTATCTGTGCGCCCCCTTCAAAGATCCAAAAATTGGTATGGTTGGAGGCCGTCCTATACCAGTGAACGATCCCGCTACTTTTATGGGACATGCTGTCCATCTGCTGTGGCGCTTACATGATCACTTGTCTCGTGTACATCCAAAACTCGGTGAAGTGATTGCCTTCCGCAATGTCATCTCAGGCATATCAACTGATAGTGCTGTTGACGAGATCTCTATTCAAGCCCTCATTTCTCAGCTTGGTTACCAGTTGATCTATGAGCCTGCTAGTATTGTCTATAACAAAGGTGCCCTTAACATTCGCGATTTTCTCAAACAGCGCCGCCGTATCTACGCTGGGCACCTCAAAGTGCGTGATCGGCAGAACTACGAAGCCTCGACGATGAAGGTGAGTCCTATTCTTCACCAGCTTATCGCTTGTCGCGACTTTGCCCTGTGTACCCCCAAACACATCATATGGACTTTTGGTACAGTAATTCTTGAAGGGTTCGCACGCATGCTGGGTTACTATGACTACCGCCGTAAGCGTGATCACCACATCTGGCAAATGGTGGACTCGACCAAGAGCTTGGAGGCAGGTAATCGTAAAGTGCGACGCATTTGTAACGCGCAGAGCGTCATCGTCTTTCGTTTCATTCTCGAAGGTGTCGAACGCTACGATACCGACCGGGAGCGTGAAGAGCGTGAAGCAACTGAGGTGGCACATAAGCTCTTACCATTCTTGCGTACCAAGATTCGCAAGGAAGACAAACTCTCGATCAATGGACCTGGAATTATGACCGCTGTCATTCGCGCTGAACAACATGGAGCCCAACTTGTGGCTAAGCGTATCCAGGAAGCAGTTCAAGCAACGCCTGTGCGTCTTGGGCGAGGTCGTGAGGTCAAAGTTAGGGTTGCTTATAGCTCGCTCACCTTTGCTTCAAAGGCAAAGGATGGGAGTATGACCATTAGCAGCCCCCTGGTAGAAGAGGCTGTGATGGCAGCGCTAGCGGCTAATAGTGCTGAAGACTTGTAATACCTGAGATGGTATCTTCCATCGAATGGTATGTTCTCTACCTAAGGCAACAATCAGTTTGAACTCAAGTTCATTGCTTTACCGGGGCATCGCTCTCCGGGCAGCGCTCTGGAGGGTGCTGGCCCTCGGGTTTAAACATCAGTATTGTGGAGCGAGGCAATACGTATGACAACATTGGTAACGGGAGCTACAGGATTTCTAGGCTCAGCCTTGGTGACAAGACTGCTCAAACAAAAGCAGCCGGTACGCATCCTTGCACGCGACGAGGAGAAGGCATGCGCACAGTTTGGTAAGGCCGTAACCATCACCCAAGGCGATATTACCGATGTAGCGCAGGTACAACGGGCTGTGGATGGAGTAACCGTCATCTACCACCTTGTGGGCCGACTCTACCATCCCAGCATACCGGCAGAACTCTATCACCGGATTCATGTCGAGGGCACACGTATCTTGCTCGAAGCTTGTAAGGGGCAGAGCCAACTGAAGCGGATTGTCCATTGCAGCACCACTGGTGTCTATGGCGTGACTGGCAAAACGCCAGCAGCCGAGGATGCACCCTTTGCTCCCACCAATCCCTATGAAGCCACCAAACTCGAGGCAGAACTGCTTGCCCTCAAAACCTACCGGGAGCAGGGTCTACCCGTGAGTGTGGCAAGGCCGGGACTTGTCTATGGCCCTGGCGACCTTCACTTGCTGGGCTTTTTCTCATCGATCAAGAAGGGACTCTTTCGCGTCATCGATGGCGGAAAGGCGCTACTCCACCCGATCTACATTGATGATATGACGGCGGCGTTCCTGCTCTGTGCTGAGCGATCAGAGGCCATTGGACGCAGCTATAACCTCGCTGGTGACCGTCCTGTGACCATTCGTGAGCTTGTGGCGGCCATTGCACACTCCTTAGGCAAGGAATTACCGGGGGGCAGTATCCCGCTCTGGCTTGCCAATCTCGCCTCGGATATCTTTGCCGTGACGCCAGGATTGAAAGGTGAGCAGGCTCCACTGACACGCAGCCGTGTCCAATTCCTTACAAATAGTCGCGTTTATGATATTAGCCGGGCGAAAGCCGAGTTGGGCTACACACCCAAGGTGAAGCTGGATGAGGGTATGAAACGAACCACCGAATGGTATTACAAGCATCATTATTTGAAAGATTGATAGATGCCTGTTGTCTTGCTCCCGCCTCGGCGTACCCTGCTCGCCCAGGTATCTACCATCTTACTGAAAGGGAGGGAAATAGACGTGCTTGAAGTTCTACCGAAAATTGCGAAGATGCAGGCGTCCTATGCGCTGGGCAAACCCCTTGCTCTTCCAATGAACCTCACCATCAGCGTGAGCTATCGCTGTAATTCCCGTTGTAAAACGTGTAATGTCTGGCAGCGTCCCAACGACGACTTTACCATCGAGGAATACGACAAAACCTTCGCCTCAATTGGTAGGGATGCTTACTGGTTCACTTTTAGCGGCGGTGAACCTACCCTGCGTAAAGACCTGCCAGAGATGGTTGAAGTGGCCTACCGGCATTGTCGCCCTGGCATCATCAACATTCCCACCAATGGGATTCAGGACAAAATTATTCCTGGTCGCGTCGAGCGAGTCTTGCAAGCGGCTCCCACTAGCGAGGTCATTGTCAACCTTTCACTGGATGGTGTTGGTGAAAAGCATGATATCGTCCGTGGCGTCAAAGGCAATTTTGAACGCGCCATGCGCACCTATGCTGGGCTGAAAGCCTTAAAAGGCCGCTATAAAAACTTCACGTTGGGTGTGCATACCGTGATCTCAAACTTCAATGTTGATGAGTTTGACAACATTTATGCCTTCGTACGCGACGAATTGAAGCCGGACTCTTTCATCAGTGAGATCGCTGAAGAGCGCGTCGAGTTAGATACGGTAGGCATGGGTATTACTCCACCGATTGAAAAGTATCAGCCAGTGATCGAGCGCTTGCAAGAGGGTATGCGCAGAGCTGAATTTAACGGTGTCTCGCGCCTTACCCAGGCCTTCCGTGATCGCTACTATGATATTGTCAAGCGCACACTGGTCGAGAAGCGCCAGGTTATTCCGTGCCTGGCAGGAGTCGCATCTGCGCAGATCGCTCCCAACGGAGATGTTTGGACCTGTTGTATCCGTGCGCAGCCGGTTGGTAATCTGCGCGAGCATAATTACGATTTTAGAGCTACCTGGACTACAACCAAGGCCGATGAGCTACGCCGAAGCATCAAGGCGGGCGAATGCTATTGCCCTTTGGCGAATGCGTCCTACACGAACATGCTTTGCCATATGCCAACGCTAACACGTGTGGCCCTGACCGTTGTCAAAGGAACAGTTGGAGCAACACTCTCCTCCAAATAATCGTGGCAAAATTGCGCTCAGCTCATTGGGTGTGATGCTAACCACACTCCTGAAGTTCCCGGATCCGTACGACCCGAACCTCAGGATGAAAGCAATGGAGGGTCGGCTCTCCCAGAGCAGGGTCTTGCGGGCGAAAGACTGACAAAACTCCTAGAAGAGTTATGCGCCTTCGGCATATGACTCTTATTGTAGTTCATTTGTGCTCGGTATCTCTCGATAGGTTATTTCTATCTATGCACTTTTACCACAGAATACTATTGAATTTCTACCTTCATATCTATCGATTTAGCACATGTCGAAGGTATGGTTCTACTTGAGGAACGGCTCTAGAGCGTTCCATGCATCTGATGATTGCTTATGCACAAACAGGTACCGAGAAATGCGATAGAGGTCTAGAATGCAAAATGTGCAAGCGGCTCATCCCTATGGATCAGTCATAGGAGAACGCTATCTCGTACGTGGCCTGCTTGGTGAGGGTGGTTATGGCGCTGTTTACTTGGTGAGAGATCAGCAGCGCGTCAATCGCAATATTTCTACCCTCTTTGTACTTAAAGAACTGATTAACCCAAGTAAACAAGAGCGGGATCAAATCACCTTCGAAGGTATGTTCCTTAGGCGCCTTCATCACCGATCACTCCCCCGTGTTCATCACGTGTTCAAGGATGACAAACACAATCGGGTATATATACTCATGGATTACATTGAAGGACCGAACTTGACGTTGATGCGCCTAAGGGAGCCAGAAGAGCGTTTTTCGTTGCCCCATGCCATGACTTTCATGACACCTATTGTTGATGCTGTTACCTATCTACATAGTCAACAACCTCCTATTATCCATAAGAACATCACACCAACCAACATTATCTTGCCCCATGGAATTGCTGAGCCTGTACTGGTTGATTTTGGTATTGCAAAAGCATTCGACCCGGATTCGACCAATACGGCTGTCCGTTATTTTTCATTTGGCTATGGAGCACCTGAACAATACAATGAAGACGCCTGCATTCGTACAGATATTTACGGATTAGCCGCAACCTTCTACAGTCTTTTAACTGGTTTGATTCCGCCCGATGCTCTGTATAGAATAGTGCAACTAAACGACACGGGGTCTGATCCCCTCGTGCCAGCGAATCAGATTACACCGGTCATTCCCCCAGCTACAACCGAGGCTATCCATCGGGCTATGTCTATAAGCAGTAATGATCGCTTTTCTACAGTCGAGGAGTTTTGGCAAGATTTGACTGCCCATCTAATAGATGGACATTTACCGGCAGCAGAGTTTGTGCCATCTATCCCGGTAGATCAACAGCCAACTAAACACGATATTTTATCCTTTCTAGGCCAACAACTACCTGATCCTGGAGTCGTATCAGCAGTCCAAGAAGATCAACTACCACCTGAACCTGAAGTCGCATCAATAGCTCAAGAAGACCACCAGCCACCTGAACCCGCAGTTGCATCAATGGCTCAAGAAGATCAACTACCATCTGAATCCACAGTCGCATCAATAGCTCAAGAAGACCACCAGCCACCTGAATCCGCCGTTGCATCAATAGCTCAAGAAGACCACCTACCACCTGAACCCGCCGTTGCATCAATAGCTCAAGAAGACCAGCAACTACCTGAACCCGCCGTTGCATCAATGGCTCAAGAAGATCAACTACCATCTGAATCCACAGTCGCATCAATAGCTCAAGAAGACCAGCAACTACCTGAACCTGAAGTCGCATCAATGGTTCAAGAAGACCACCTACCACCTGAACCTGAAGTCGCATCAATGGTTCAAGAAGACCACCTACCACCTGAATCTGAAGTCGCATCAATGGTTCAAGAAGACCACCTACCACCTGAACCTGAAGCCCAACCAGCAGTCCAAGAAGACCAACCACCACCTGAATCTGAAGTCGCATCAATGGCTCAAGAAGACCAACTACCACCTGAACCTGAGGTGGTGTCATCTGCACTACCTCAACCGCATGTTGTTTCGAAGAAAACTGTAGAAAATATTGTTGCTGTATCTATACCAGAACAGCCGCGTGCCCCTACTTCAAGGAAACCTGGTGCACTATTATTCATCTCACTTGCAGCTCTCGCCACTATAACCGTCGGGGCCGGGCTTTTGCTTTATATTATGGGCTACCATGCCTCGAGTTCTGCTACCCCCATATCCACATTGACGCATAAGACTCCTCCTTCCGAGCGTAGACCGACAATGCCATCTTCTCCCACCCCGTCGTCAACCTCCTCTATTAGTATGGCTGGATCATACTACGGTACCCTTTTCGATATGCCAACCGGCACGACCACGAACATCTCCCTCACGCACATTCGACAACAGCAGGGGAATATCAGTGGCTATCTCGGTGGAATCCCCGATAATGCTATCTTTAACGGGATTCCCCTGAATGGTCCTTTTACGGGGACCGTCACTATTGCTAAACAGATCCAGTTCATAGTGACGAGCGACACAGGGCAAACTGCTTTCTCATTTGAGGGAGTAATATGGGCGGACGGCACCATCGTGGGATCATTTTGCAGCCCCGCGGAGGCGAGAGGAAAATGCAGCAACTATGGCCTTTGGAGCGTTTCTCCTGCGACATGACGTACTCTGGTTGTGGTTTACGAACCTGGTTAGGAGGTATGCGATGATTTCGCCCAGTCAGCGCTTGCAATGTCTCCCCAGCCTTTGCGGAGGCATAGCCGCCGGATTGTTGCTCGCGATGATCGCTCGGATAAGCAGCGGGGCTGAACCCGTTGCGGTCATGCTGGTGGTTGCTCTGCCGTTTTTCCTCGCAGCCTTGACGGGTGTGGCCAAGACCACGACAGCTTGAGGGATCTCGATGATCGGGACGATCGGGTCCCTCGTGCAGGAGACCTCCAACCGCTGGCTACTATCAGCCAGTCTGTACACCATCGCCTGTCTCGGCACGGCGATGCTGCTCGGTACTATCTTGGGTGCCCTGGGACACCTCATACGAGGTTGGGTCCACGGCGCGGCTGTCTACACCTTGTTTCCCCATGCGGGAGCATGGCTCATTGGCCTGCTTGCCCTGGCTTACGCGGTCAGCGATGTGGGTTTGCTTCGACTGCCACGCCCGACCCTGAGGCAAGCCGTCCCCATCACATGGTGGCGGTGGTGGAGACCCTACGGTGCCGCGCTGGCCTACGGCGCGGCACTCGGCATTGGCGTGATGACGCGCATCCCTTTCGGCGCCTTTTACGTGTTGTGTACCTGGTGTGTCTTGAAAGGCGACGCAATTTATGGTGCCCTGCTGATGGGCACCTACGGTGCGGCGCGTGCGCTGGTGATATTCCCGGCAAGCTGGGGACTCTACTGCCACCGCACGGCCATTACGCAGTGGTTTTCCAGCCCGCTCTTCAATCTGTGGCGTGCGCAGCGGGTCCTGGCCGTCGTGCTGATCATGTTCGGCACGCAGATCCTCGTGTCCGCCGTCTTGCCCGCGCCGTACCCTATCTTCTAGTCCTACAGTCCGATTTAGTCAGGAACGCTCGTTAGGAATCGTCAGAACTGGGAACAAGGCCCAGTGTGGGGGGAAGCCTTCTTCTGATATACTGATGGTCATCGAGAACATCTTGATGAGGAGGGAACCATGAACTGCCCGTACTGTGCTTCAACCGCAACCAAAGAACGAACCAAGCCAACCTCGCTGGGCTATCGGACGTTGCGCTGCTCAGACGGCAGACGAACCTTCCACGAACGCACGGGGACCCCCTTCCACTTCCTGGAATATCCCACGGCTATCGTCCTGCTCGTCGTGCTCTGGCGACTCCGGTAGAAGTTGAGCCTGCGCGATCTGGCCGAGATGTTCCTGGAGCGCGGCTTTGTGTTCACGCATGAGGCCGTTCGAGACTCTTAAGCACGCTTTGCCCCGCTCATGGCCGACCAAATGCGAGCCAAGCGACGTGGGCAAGCCGGACGAGCGTGGGACGTGGATGAAACCTCCGTCAACGTCAAAGGGAAATGGTGCTCCCTCTCTCGTGCCATCGATCGAGATAGCAACTTGGTTGACTCAATGCTGAGCGAGAAGCGAGACAGGGAGGCGGCCAAGCGCTTTTTCAAGCAGGCCACCGAGGTGGTTGGTCACGTCCCTGAACGGGTGACGACCGATGGGCATGACTCCTACCCACGTGCCATCCGCGAGACGCTTGGCAGTGAGGTCATCCACCGCTGTAATCCCTATCTCAACAACCCACTCGCGCAAGATCACCGTGGCATCAAACAGCGGTCCTACCCATGCGTGGATTCGGCAGTGTGTCCTCAGCAGCACGCTTCTGTCGTGCCTTCGAGGAAGTGCGCCAGTTCTTCCGGGTCCGGACCATCATGAAACAAAAGGTTTCCCTGGTCCAACAATGCGATCTGTTCCGTCAACAATTGGAAGCTTTGAAGGCCCTAGTGCTGGTGGCTTAACACACACGCATGCAGGGGCAGGAGTGTCCAGCAACACCATGTTGGCTCCTGCGTTCTCAGTTCTGACACATCCTCCTCTTAGCCTGAGAAATTTAGGGCATAAAAAGGTGCGTATTGGTGTTATCTATGATAGAATAAGAAAAATACGACACGGATTGTTGCAGCGTTGCCAGGGTATCTTGCCTTCCTAACTATATGCAATCGTGATCGCAATTCGCTGATCAATTGATCAGCTAGAGATATCTCGCGGGAGTGGTTAGTAATGAAAAAAGGAATTCATCCAAACTATATTGAGGCCACCGTCAGTTGTGCCTGTGGCAATAGCTTCAAGACGCTGAGCGTCAAGCCTGTGTTGAAGGTTGATGTGTGCTCAAAGTGCCATCCGTTCTTTACGGGCCAGCAGCGTATTCTTGATGCGGCTGGGCGCGTGGAGCGTTTCCGCAAACGTTTCAATTTGCAGGAAGAGCAATAACCAGATAACGTATGTATTGTGAAGGCGACCGCTCTGGTCGCCTTAAAAATACCTACGTTATCCGGAAGTTACAGCATGCAACCTGTACATGCTCATAGGCGTATTATGGTAGAGGTGTTTGAGTAGGTAGATGTGCCTATTAGTAAAGTAAGCACCCTTTATCCTTGTTTTAATTTCAGGTATTATGAGGTGAGTGGCGTGGCAAATGCAAATGAACGAACTATACTTTTCCTCATTGCCGATACGGGGGCTGGACATCGTAGTGCAGCTAACGCCATTCGCAACGCGATCAATTTGCTTTCACAGAAAGAACAGGCCGAGTGGCAGGCAGGCCAGCAGCAAAGCAATGCTACAGAAGGTTCGACAGTTGCTTCTGTGCCACAACCGCCAACCTACCGTATTGAAATTGTCGATGTATTTGAGGAGTATAGCCGCTTTCCCCTACGTGAGACGGTTAAACTCTATGGGCCAGCTATTCGCTATAATCCGAGATTATATGGGCGTGTCTTTCATATGAGTAATAAAGTACAGCGCTTCACGGCTGTAGAGAGTATGGCTACGCCTCTTATTCATAATGGTCTCATCCGCCTATTTACCAGTGTGCAGCCTGATATTATTGTTTCTATTCACCCTATGCTCAATCATGTTACGGTGCGTGTATTGAAAGATGTGGGCATGCATATTCCTTTCCTGACGGTGGTCACTGATCTTGTCAGCGTGCATGCTTCCTGGTTTGCGCCGGGAGCTGATAGCTACATTGTGCCAACGGAGCAAGCTAAGCAACTCTACCTGGCACGTGGTCTGGACCCCGAACGTGTCCATATATTGGGTATGCCCATTGATCCTAAATTTACGCGCCCGACAGAGAGTAAAGAGGAGCTTCAACGTCGCTTTGGTTTGGAGCCGGGAATACCTGTGGTGCTGCTGGTTGGCGGAGGAGATGGAGCCGGTGGTTTACAAGATGCTGTACGTATTATCTCACGCGCTCATCTGCCAGTGCAGTTGTTAGTTGTTACGGGACGCAATAAGCGGCTCTATACATACCTTCAACGCACTCGTGCCAATTTGCATGTTCCGGCAAAGATTTTTGGTTTTGTACAAAACATGCCGGAAATGATGCGTGCCTCTGATGTGATTATCACCAAGGCAGGCCCTGGTACGATATCTGAAGCCTTGGCCTGTGAACTACCGATTATTCTCAGTGGCTATGTCCCCGGTCAGGAAGAGGGAAATGTCGATTTTGTTATCCAGAACAATGTAGGTACTCTAGCTCATGACCCCATCGAACTGGTGGATACCTTGCGCCACCTCATCAAACCTGGCTCTGCTCTGATGCGTCAGCAACTGGCAAATGCGAAACGTCTCAGCCGACCTGCGGCCTCATTTGATATTGCTCAGTGTATTCTGAGCTATCTGCCAGAAACCAGCAAAGCTGGTGTGTGGCAAGCTGTGCAGCTACGTCCTAGGCGGCGTATCCTCTCACCTGGTGCGTTACGTTCTCCCGAAGCTCGTTTGCGTGCTCTACGCCATCGCTTGCCCCGTATGACACAGAATACCTTTTTGAGAAGTCGGGTGATGCGTCGGCTGTCGCGTTTGCGCTCCCAGAGCTTTCGTTACCGGCTTTCACGTTTGAGAGAAGATGTAAGCCGCTATCGGCACCCCGACTTGTAATAGACAAGGAAACCCCCTATGGCAAAATTTTACTACGGTGGTCAGGCCGTTATGGAAGGTGTGATGATGCGCGGACGTACATCCGCAGCTGTAGCGGTTCGCCGCCCCGATCAAAGTATCTACCTATACGAGGAAGCTTTAAATCCACGCCTCTATCAAAATCCGCTTTTCCGTCTGCCCTTCCTGCGTGGTCTGCTCTTGCTGTGGGAAATGCTGGTACTCGGTACACGCCTGATGACCTTTTCCGCCAATATCGCTACGGGTGCTATTAATCCCGATGCTCCGGTCCTGCCACCTGATACCGCCGATCCTACTGCGAGAAACGAAAAAATTACTGGAGATGCCCTGACGGAACAGCCCGAAGCACCTCCAAAGATTGGTGGGCTGACCATGGCTCTGACCTTGCTCGTTTCATTAAGCATTGCGGTGGCGATTTTCTTTGTTGGCCCACTCTTTCTCGCCAGCTTGCTGCCCAGTCAGATTGGTGGCGGCTGGCTCAATCTGATTCTGGAGGGTGTTATTCGCCTGGCTCTACTGCTGGGCTATCTTTACCTGATAGGTCGTGTTCCTGATATTCAGCGGGTCTTTGGCTATCATGGAGCCGAACATAAGGCAATCAACGCGATGGAACAGGGTGATCCCCTGGATGTTTTCCATGTGCGCCGTGCCTCGCGTGTACATACCCGTTGTGGCACCGGCTTCCTGCTGCTGGTGATGGTGGTCTCCATCTTCGTCTTCGCCCTGGTGAGTACGCCATGGCTGCCGCTCAAGGTCCTCTCACGCATTGTGTTGGTACCGGTTGTAGCGGGTATCTCCTACGAGCTCATGCGTCTGGGAGCGGCCAACTATCGCTTTCGCGTCGTGCGCTGGCTACTTGCGCCGGGACTGGCCCTGCAAGGTTTGACGACTCGTGAGCCTGATGATAGTATGATAGAGTGTGCAATTGCTGCACTCAAGCGCGTCCTGCAAAGAGATAAGTTGAATAGTGGTGCAGCCCATCCAGAGGTTGATCCATCTTTAGCTGTATAAATAAGGATATTTACTATATTATGTCATCTGATCCAACGATTTCACCTCCGCAGGGTGATACACCTCCTGATAATCCCAAGCAAGAGACTCAATACGCTCAGATTCATTTTTCGCCCTTGCGCTGGTTTTTTACAGGCATTGTACGCCTATCCTATCGTTTCTGGACGCGGATTGCGGCCCGTCTTTTCCCCGAAAACTCGCCATCCGAGCGCATAGCACAGGCCTTACATATTCCTCTACCGGATAAACTCAATATGAGCTGGGTTACTGATCATCTGGCTGTTGGGGGACGTATCCATCCTGAAGATATTCGTGCTCTAGCGTTGTCCGGCATTACCCATGTCATTGATACTCGTTCAGAGTATCGTGACGATGCCGATGCTCTGGCAAAAGAGCATATTGAATTGCTGCACCTGCCTACCCCTGATACCTATCCATTGACTGTGGAGCAGTTGGAAAAAGGGGCAGCGTGGGCGCAGGAGCGTATTCAAAACGGTGGACGCGTACTCATTCACTGTGAGCATGGGGTTGGACGCAGTGTGCTGCTCACCTGTGCTGTCCTGGTCTATGGCGGTATGAAAGCTCGCGATGCCCTGGCACTGGTACAGGAGAAACGCTGGCAAGCCTCACCAAATCAGCGACAGGTCGATCGGTTAAAAGAGTTTGAGCGTACTTGTGGAGCAGTGGGCAGCGCATAACGCTCAATCTCCCCAGCTAGGAGGGTGCGCGTAGGTTCCGGAGGTCGACCACGAGGGTCGCCCAAGAGGCATCAACCTAAGCGAAAAAGAAGAGGGAGCATGTGAGAACGTTCGGGTTATCGCGTAGGGGCAGGTTTTGTGCCATAGCGAGGGTTATCGCGTAGGGGCAGGTTTTGTGCCATAGCGAGGGTTATCGCGTAGGGGCAGGTTTTGTGCCATAGCGAGGGTTATCGCGTAGGGGCAGGGGCGGCGTGGAGCGGGGTTGGGGCCCTTGTGGCTGCCCGCCTGCTGGGAGCGAGCACTCCTCCTCTGCTGAGACCCCCTTCCCTGGTTATGGTAGAGTATCATCATGCTAAACTCGTTATCTATAGAGGGAGATATCCATGCAGACACACAAAGATGAGCACGATATTCCCAAGCGACATTCGTTGCGCTTACCAGGATACGATTATACCTCAACGGGGGCCTATTTTTTCACGATCAATACCCTGGAGCGGAAACGCTTTTTTGCCATCCCCGAATTGTATCAAGGTCTTCTTGCGCATTGGCACACCTTACCCGTCCGCTTTCCAGGCGTCAGACTCGATGAGTTCGTCATTCTGCCTGAACATATTCATGGGATTGTGTGGTTAGACCAGCAGGTGAAGAAGCCACCTACCTTAAGCACCGTTCTGGGAGCCTATAAGTCTCTCACGACTCTCGATTGGCTCACGTACCATAAAACGCGTGGCATCCCATGTTCTAGACACCTCTGGCAGCGAGGCTATCACGACCACGTTATTCGCAATGATCAGGATTTACTCGAGAAGCAGCAATACATTCTCAACAACCCGCTCAAGGAGCAAGAAAAGAAAAGCAGCTCCTAAGTGTCTACGGGTGATTATTTTGCCACTGTGCGGCGCATTATCGACGCAGCGGCCTTGACAGCTACGTCGATAATGCGCCGCAGACGATAAAAATAAACGTCCGTTAACAGGTCGACCATTTCGTTAGGCTGATGCGTCTTGGGCGACCACGAGAGTCGCCCCGACATGTCGCGTATTAGCCATAGTGAGCGACAATGTCCATGGTATCCATGCTCGGATCAAGCTGCTTGGTGATGCCATCGAGCAGGCCGAGGGCACGTCCGACCAGCAGCAAATCGGTGGGAATAGTGCCGATGCTCTTGCCGATCTGCATGCCGGCCTCTACCGCATCCACCTCACCCGCCGTCTCGTCAGACTCGCTGGCCTGGTCATTGCCCAGCAGCACGCCCACCAGTTGCAGCAGGGAGGCGAAATCCACCTCCTCGTCGAACTTGAGTCCGGCTTCCGTCAGCGCCCTGGTGAGTCCGTCGAAATCGCCGCTGGTGAGCGCTTGCACCATTTTTTTGAGCGAAGCGACGAGCGAGGGGGCAAGGGAGACGGTCAGCCCGTGGTCGAGGAGCACCAGACGGGGGCCGGGTTGCACGCGCAGGTTGCCGGGATGGGGGTCCGCGTGCAGGATACCCAGATGTAGCATCTGGTCGGCGTAGAGATCATTGAGCAGCCGCGCGACCTCGTGCGGGGAAATGCCCGCCTGCTCCAGGGCCTCGCGGTCGGTAATCTTGATGCCGTTGATGAACTCCATGACGAGCAGGTGTTCGGTACTCAGTTCGGGCATGCATGCTGGAATGAGCGCATCTGACCGGTGCGCAAGTGCCGTCCGCAGTGCGGTCATCGACTCCGCTTCATGTCTGAAGTCAAGCTCCAGTGGGAGCGTTTCTTGTAGGTACTCGACGATCGGCTGGAGTTGGATAGCAGGGGCGAGCCGGGCAATCGCCTTGACGACCTGCTCCAGCACCGCCAGATCCGTCGCCACCAGGTTCTCAATATCCGGGTACTGCACCTTGACGGCGACCTCTCGCCCGTCGTGCAGCCGCGCACGATGCACCTGGGCAATCGAGGCCGCGGCGACCGGCTCCCGCTCGATCTGGGCAAACACGTCCTGTGGACGCCGACCCAGCTCGCGGGTGATGGCCTTCTCGATCTCCGGCCAGGGGCGAGCGGGCATGCTGTCCTGCAGGGGGGCCAGGGTGCGAATGTAGACGGCGGGGAGCAAGTCAGGCCGCGTGGAGGCGAACTGGCAGGCCTTGATCAGCGCCCCGCCCAGCGAGGCGGCCGTCTCCAGCACCCGGTTCGCGCTGCGCTGGTGCTGCAACTCCCAGTCCCGCGGCTTTACCAGGGAGGGCAACCACTTCGCACGTTCACCGAGCGTGGTATACCCGACGAAGATATCCGCCGCGACGGTGGCCAGCACCAGGGAGCGCGAGAGGGACTGACCGACCGGAACCACGCGCGTGGCATGTTCCTGCACCTGGAGTCCAGCCTCCGCCCACAGAAACGTATTCGAGCGGGCCAGATCGGCCAGGCGGGCCAGAAACAGAGCTGGGTTGGGCGTTTGGGTCCCCGTAGTCAAGACCGCCCACGTCTCCTCGATGGTGTGCCTCACGGTCTGGTCGAGAACCCACCTCTTCTTCATCGTTGTTTGCTTCTCCATCTTGACGCTGCCGCTTTCCTTTCTTTTTCTAAGGCAAGGTTCAAATGAGCTTGACACTTTTCTGCTCACACGAGGCAAACATTGTCAAACACGATTGCCTCTCTTTGAACCTTGCCTTAGATGGCAATCTTTGTTTGAGGCAAGGCAGAGGCAAGGTGTTGCTGTACCTGTTTCAGCCTCAATGTACTAGCCGTGCTTCTTGCGCAAGACCTTCTTGTCGAGCTTACCAACACTGGTCTTCTCCAGGTAGTCCACAAATCGAACATCTGGCACCGCCCATTTTGAGATGACCCCCCGCTCTGCCCATGCTTTGACGTGGGCCTGGATGTGCTGATCCGTGACCACGCTCTCCTGCTTCAAAACGACCAGGGCCAGCGGACGCTCCCCCCATTTCTCGTCTGGTATGCCAATTACTGCCACCTCACTTACCCCTGGGTACTGAGAAATGATGTCTTCGAGCACCAGAGAAGAAATCCATTCACCGCCGCTCT
>WNFX01001230.1_pt1 | contig 34928 bp, 37 predicted proteins | sample 5400111 | NCBI WGS metagenome assembly WNFX01 (sample SAMN13153363, study PRJNA577476) | soil metagenome | isolation source: 40 cm soil or saprolite under grassland replicate 1 | place: USA:California | collected 2016-06-15 | reverse complement strand
AGCAGGTCCTCGATCGATTGCACCGGTCCATGCGGAACGTTGGAGTTCTTCAGGAGCTCGGTCCATTCGGCGTTGGTGCGCGTCAGGCAGATCTCGGCCAAGGTCGCATAGACCACGTCGATATTGGCAAGCCGCACCGAGCCCGACATTCGCCTTTTGCCGCCGCGGCTCGGCGAGCACAGCGTCGAGATCCTCGCCGAGGCGGGACTCTCGCACACCGAGATCGACGCCCTGATCGCCGCAGGGGCCACCCGCGACGGACGGGCGGGGTGAGTTGATACCTTCCCGATCAATGACAGTCATGCCCGCCCCTGTGCTGGACGAGCGGCATTCTTCGGCACGATGTTGGCTTCGCCGAGGATGTAGGCGACGACGCCGTAGACTTGGTCATCGGTGAGCGAGCCGGGCGCGTTCAACGGCATCGAGCGCTTGACGTAGTCGAACACGGTCGTCGCATAAGGCCAATAGCTCTCGATGGTCTTGACCGGCGCCTCGCTCGCCAGCGTGCCGCGGCCGCCGATCAGCCTGTCGCCGCCGATGCCGGTCGCAGGAATCCCCTGCAGCTTGTCGCCGTGACACACGGCACAGGAATCCGCGTAGACTTTTTGGCCTTCCGCATAGCTGCCTTTGCCGGGCGGCAGGCCGCGCCCGTCCGGCGGAATGGAATAGAATTGCGCGAGGTCTTGTGGCGTTGCGGCCGTTCCGAGATCGAGCCGCGCCGGATAGCCCTGTTGCGCGCTGGCGGTTTGCGCGAGCGCCTGCGTGAGCGCCAGCACCGCGAAGAGCGCAACCAAATGCTTACGCGTGGACATTGGTGACGCTCCCGTCGGCCGCAATTGCCCAGCTCTGGATGGCATTGAGGTGATAGATCGAACCGAACGGCCCGGCGAGACCGCGGATATCGACGAGCTGCTTCAGGCTCGGCTGCAGGTAGCCGGTCTCGTCGGTGGCGCGGCTCTGCAGCACGGCCGGCTGTCCGTTCCAGAACCACGGAACTCGGAACCGGGTCGTGCAGATGGGCAGCATGGGCTCCTGCAGCGCGGCGAGATTCCAGCTCCTGCCGCCGTCCGCCGACACCTCGACCCGCGCGATCCTGCCGCGTCCGCTCCAGGCGAGCCCGCTGATCTCATAGAAGCCCGGGCCAGGCAGCTTCATTTCTCCGGACGGAAACGTGATCACCGATTTCGCTTCCATCGTGAAGCTGAATTGGCGCGCTTTCCCGTTGGCGAGCAGATCGGTGTATTTCGACGTCTCCTCGCGAGTCATGAACGGCTTGTCGCTCACTTCGAGCCGTCGCAGCCATTTGATGTGGGTGTTGCCTTCCCAGCCCGGCAGGATCAGCCGCAGCGGGTAGCCCTGCTCGGGCCGCAGCGCCTCCCCGTTCTGCGCATAGGCGAGGATGGCATCGGTCAGCAGCTTCTCCAGCGGAATGCTGCGCGTCATCACCGCGGAATCCGCGCCCTCGGCGAGCACCCATGCGGCACCCTCCTTCAATCCGACTTCGCGCGCGAAGGTCGAGAATTGCACGCCGGTCCATTCCGATGTGCTGATGAGGCCGTGCGTGCCCTGCACGGTCTTGAGCGTGGGTTTGCGCCATTCGGTGAGGCCGTTGCCGGAACATTCGATGAAATGCAGTCGAGAGACCGACGGAAAGCGCCTGATGTCCGCCATCGTGAATTTTTTCGGCTGCTCGACCATGCCGTGCACGACGAGCGAGTGCCGGTTAGGATCGATAGTCGGGATGCCGCCGTGATGCCGCTCGAAATGCAGGCCCGACGGTGTGATGATGCCTTCGCTCTTGTCGAGCGGCGTCATGGTCCAGGATGAGATGGTCGTCGCCGTCGGAAAACGCCAGCGCATCTCGGTCTCGAATTGCGAGCGCGAGCCGTAGCCGCCATCCTCGGCAATCGGGGTTCCGGGCACCTTGGTCGGGTCGTCCGGTACGTCGCGAGATACGGCGCCCGCCGCTGCCTTGCGTTCGGCCGCGCGGGCCGGCAGCAGGGATGCCGCCATCGTGGCGGCGAGCGCCGAGCCGGCCGCGAACAGCACGCCGCGCCGGCCGGGATTGGGAAACATGCCGGTTTTGCAGTCGCAATCCTCGAGCTCCCCTCGCCTCTTCGCCAGCGCGCGACGCTCCGCCTCGATCATTGCTTCGATCTGGGATCGGGTCTTCTCGTCGTAGTCCGCGAAGTGATCTGGATTGGCCATGTTTCTACCCCTCCGGCGCTTTGCTCTGGCGCGATCAGCCGTTTTGGTTGCTTGTCGAACATTCCGCTGCAGCGGGGATTCCATGTCGCGCACAGAATGCCTGGAGCGTGTTGGCGAGAAGACACGCGATCGTCATCGGTCCCACCCCGCCCGGCACCGGCGTGATCGCGCCCGCCACCTGGCGGGCCTCTTCGAAGGCGACGTCGCCGAGCAGCACGTCCTTCTCGCCGCGGCGCACGCGATTGATGCCGACGTCGATCACGGTTGCGCCCGGCCGAATCCAATTTCCCCGCACGAGCTGCGGGCGACCTGCCGCCGCCACCAGGATTTCGGCCTGGCGACACAGTTCGGGGAGGTCGCGGGTTTTCGAATGGGCGACGGTCACGGTGCAATCGGCCGCGAGCAACAGCAGCGCCATCGGCTTGCCCACCAGGCCCGACCGACCGAGCACGACGGCCGAACGTCCCGCCAAATTTTCCACCGTCTCGCGAATGAGGATCATACATCCGAGCGGGGTGCAGGGCAAAAGTCCGGCATTGCCCCAGATCAGCCGTCCGGAGTTGATCGCGTGCAGCCCATCCACGTCCTTTGCCGGATCGATCGCGCTCAGGACGCGCGCAGGATCGATCGGCTTCGGCAACGGCAGCTGAACGAGAATGCCATCGACGGCAGGATCGGCGTTGAGCTCTCGGATCAGAGCGACGAGCTCGGCCTCCGCGACATTGCCGGGCAAGCGAAAATCCCGGCTGTCGAACCCGGTCTCCCGCGCATGTCTGATCTTGTTGCGCACATAGATCTTGCTCGCGGAATCCTCGCCGACCAGCACGACGGCCAAACAAGGCACAAGCCCGGCAGCGGACTTTAGCGCCGCGGTGCGGTCCTTGAGTTGCTGGCGCAGCCGCGTTGCGGCCGCGATGCCGTCGATCACTCGCGCCGGAGCGCTGCCGTGCACGACGGCGTCCCTTCGGCTCAGGCAGCCGACTGCGCCGGTTTGCGCTTGCTCTTTTCGCGCTGCTCCGCGGCTGTGATCGGTGGATCGTTCCAGCCGACCTTCGCGGCGAATTGCTCGAGCTCCTTCGGTGCCATGTAGACCGTGTGCTCGGGCGCCGGATAGGTGCGCGCGCGAACGTCGGTCATATAGCGCGTATAGACATCCTCGATGATCGGAATGAGATCCGTGTAGATCTTGGAATGCCGAGGCGTGTGCTCCTCGTAAAGGTGGAACAGATCCGAGCTGATGATGTGGACGCCATGCGCCTTGTTGCCGGCGCCCAAGCTGACCACCGGCACCGGAAGGGTTTCGGTCAGGAACTGGCAAACCTCTTCGGTCGTGACCTCGCACATGATCGAGAAGCATCCGGCATCGACCATCTGCTTGGCGTCCTCGACGAGCTCCACGGCCCGTGACGCGGTCTTGCCCTGTGCCACGAAGCCGCCGAGCTGCGCCATGCGCATGGGTGTAATGCCGATGTGGCCCTGCACCGGAATGCCGGCCTTGATGATGGCTTCGATGTTGCGCACGTGGTGTCGGTTGCCTTCGCACTTCATCACTTCGGCATTCGCATGCGCGACGAATTTGCCCGCGTTCTCGACCGCCTGCTCGGGCGAGACGTGGAAGCTCCAGTACGGCATGTCGACCATCCGCAAGCCGTAGCGTGAGCCGCGGTCGACCGCCTGCGCCATGAACATGACTTCCTCGAAGCTCACGGAGACGGTGCTGCGATGGCCGAACAGCACCATGCCGCCGGTATCCGACACGCACAGAATGTCGATGCCCAGCCGGTCGGCAACCACTGCGCTGCGATAATCGTAGACGGCCATTTGCACGATCGCTTCGCCTTCGCGCATCTTTTTCATGAGCGAAGGAATCGTGACCTTCCTGCGAGGCGATGCGGATGTTTGCACGACCGTTGCTGAAGACATGGGAGCCCCCGGAGGCTGTGAACAAAAACAGCAGTGGCCCGAGGAGCCTACGTGCCGCCGCTCGGGCAAGTCAAAGAGAGCGCGGCAATGAGCTCATCGGCCCAATGAATGAATTCAAGCAATCTCTGCGGCCTCGGGCAATAGGTCGTCGCCCCATTCGCCGCGCGGCCTTCGCTTGCGGGGATCGTAAACGGGCAGGGAAATCTCGCGGATTTCGTGGAATTGGCTCGCGGGATCAACGAGGTGCGCGGATCGGGGCGCGAGCGAAGCGTAGCCCAACCCCAGCACTCTACCAGTTACGATGCTCCGGCATGCCGAGGTGACGAGCAGGCCGCCCGGCGGAGGCGGGAAGCTCGCGTCGCCGCGCGGCTGCCACAGCATCGGCTCCGTGGCGCAGGAGGCTTCGAAACAGAGGAGGCGCACGCGCGGCTCGCGTCCTGCGGCACGCTCCGTGCCAGGAGCGCGCGGCGTCGCGGCGAAGCGCCCGAGCCCGAGCTCCGCGGCCGAGACCGGAAACCGCAATTCGTTGGCAAACAACAGGAAGCCCGCTTCGATCCGCAGGATATCGGCGGCGGCAAATCCCGCCGGACGTGCATGTCGTGCAAGCATCGTCCAGATCAGGTCGCGCGCGGCGCGCGGCAGGATGATCTCGAAGCCGCGCTCGCCGGTGTAGCCGAGGCGCCCGACGCGGCACGCCACTCCCGCAATCTTGACCGGCACATGGGCGAAATATTCCAGAGGCCGAAGCTGCTCTACCGAGCTTGCCGCGGAAAGTGCGCGCAGGCTCGCGGGACCCTGCACGGCGAAGATCGCCGTTTCCGGGTTCAGATCGCGAACCGACGCGGTCGATCCGGCCGCCTGCAATTGATCGAGCGCGTCGCCGGTTGCCTCGAAGATCTCGAAGCTGTCCGCACCGAGACGCCAGATCGTCACGTCGCCGAGTACCCGCCCGTCGGCGGCGACGCACAAGGCGTAGCGGATCCGCCCGGGCGCTAGATCGTCCATGCGTCGCGGCGTCAGCGTGCCGATCAGTCCGCTTGTTGCCGCGCCTTCGATGCGGATGCGGGACATGAAGCTGAAATCGAACAATGCAGCTGCGGAACGGCAGCTAAGTGCCTCGGCCCGAACGTCGCCGTAGTCCCGATGCAGCGCGTGAAGATCGAAACCGCCGTTCACCATGTCCTGGCCAGGGTGTGGCCGGACCGGACGGCCACGACGATGCCGACGAGCACGAGCGCGACCGCGACCACCCGGGCGAGGAAGGTGGCAGGCACGGCGTGTGCCACGCGCGCACCGACCGCCGAGCCGAGCGTGATGCCGATGCTCAGCACAGCGGCGAGCAGCAGATCGAGGCTGCCGGTCCAGAAATTTCCGAGCGAGGCCATCAGCGCGATCGGCACTTGAATGGCTTGGCTCAGCCCTACCGAGGCTAGGACCGGGGCGCCCCACCACATCAGCAGCGGAACAAGGAGCACCGGCCCGCCGGTGCCGGTGAGCGCCGAAGCTACGCCCACCGCGGCGCCGATGCCGGCCAGCAAAAGCGGCTCGAAACGAATGGCCCCGTGGTCTGGCCCGGCGGATTGCCGGCGCAAAACCCGCCAGCCCGCAAACACCACCGTTGCGCCGATCAGCATCAGCAGGATCTCCGAGCTGGTGTGCGCCGCCAGGATTGCGCCCAAAAAGGCTCCCGGCGCGGCGCCCGCCGCAAGCCAAGCCGCGGATCGCCACTCGATCGAGCCGTGGCGCGCATAGAGCCACACGCCGATGGCGCCGCTGAAGATGAAGCTGAACATGCTGGCGCCGATGGCCTCGTGGACGTCAATGCCCGCCAAACTCAGGCACGGCACCAGCAGAACGCCGCCGATGCCGATGCAGCCGATCAATACCCCCGAAACGAGTGCGAGCGTGGCGATCCCTATCATCAGTAGAACCAACCGAAAGATGCGCGGCGGGGCCGTTCTGATAGCGACGACCTGCAGTTTCGTGTAAACTGATAGCCCTTGCGCATTGCCATTGCCGCTTACCTGCCGGGGAAGGCGAAATGTTTCTGCGACAGCTCGAGTACCTCGTGGCGCTCGCTCAGGAGCAGCATTTCAGCCGTGCCGCCCGGCATTGCAATGTGTCCCAGCCGAGCCTCTCCAACGCCATCAAGCAGCTGGAGGCGGAGTTCGGCACGCCGATCGTGCTGCGGCACCAGCGCTTCCAGGGTTTCACCACGGAGGGGAGCCGAATCGTCGAATGGTCCAAGCGAATTCTGGCGGACCGCGACGCGATGCTGCAAGAGCTCGCGGTCCTCAAGCAAAATTTGTCGGGCCGGATCCGATTGGGAGCGATGCCGACCAGCTCGCCGGTGCTGCCGCACATCAACGCGCATTTCCTGGCGCTCCACCCCGGGGTTCAGGTGGAAGTGAGCTTTCTCGGTCTCGAGGAATTGCGGGTGAAGCTGATCAATTTCGAGCTGGACGTGGGCATCACCTATATCGACCAGAAGCAGCCGGCGCCGCTGGCCAGCTTTCCTCTGTATAACGAGCATTTGGGTCTCCTGGTCCCGGAGGATCCGCGCTTTCCGGGCGCGGCCACCACGTGGTCCGCGGCCGCCGACCTGCCGCTTTGTCTGCTCCCGCCGCACATGCACGAGCGCCAGATCATCGACGCTGCGTTCGCTTCCGTCGGGAAGAATCCGAAGCCGGCGATCGAATCGGATTCGATCGTCAATCTCGCGTTTCACACCATGCTGGGCGGAACCGTGACCATCGTGCCCAGCCATTTCGAAATCGTCATCGGGGCTTTTCCGGGCACGCGCCTGGTCGAGCTGGTCGAGCCCGAGGTGGTTCGACAGGTCGGGCTGATCTGGGTCGACGGCGATCCGATGCTGCCGATGGCGAAAGCGATGCTGCAGTCGGTCAAGGCCACGGCGATGCCCGACCTGCTTCGGCCTCCGGCGGCGCCGGTCAAGGTCGGGCGCAGCGGCGCGACGCGGCCGGCTCACGGCCATGCCCAGCGCGCTGGCGCGCCATGATCGAAAAATGATCTACTCCGTATCGTCGATGCGCAGGGACGTACGTTTCGTCGAATGCAGATTCGCCGAACGCAAATACCACGCAGCGAATTGCTCTGCTCACGCGAGCAATGGGCACGTAAGCGTTCTTTGCGTCGACGTGGCGGGTCGCCATGGCCCGCGTATACTTCCGTGGTTCTCTGATAGACACCGGAAATTGCGTCATTCGCCTTCGTCGTTTGACAGTCAGAACCGCCGTCCATAGGCTTCGGACAAAACGCGCGCTTGGAGCGAGCGTTGCCGTCACCTCGATTCCGAAGCCCTGCGATCACCTGGGGAGGACGAAATGATTTCTCATAATACGGCCGCGCAATGGCCCTCGCGTGAACTCGAACACGAAACGCGCCGCATTGCTTTGCCGGACGCAGCCCTGCGGCCGCGAGCCTCTCCGGGATTGCCGATGCGCCTCTTCGGCGCCGCGGTCGCCCTCGGCAGCGTGCTGACTTGTGCGCAACCGGGATCGTCCGAGGAAATCAAGGATTACGGCAAGCCGGGCACGCCGATCGAGCTGATCGTGGGATATCAGCCCTATTACACGGAGTCTTGGTCCGGCGTGATCATGCGGAGCAAGAAGTTCTACGAGAAATACCTTCCGCAGGGCTCCAAGGTCGAATTCCAGGTCGGATTGCAGGGCGCCATCATCGTAAACGGCATGCTCGCCGGCAAAGTGGATATCGGCTACGTCGGCGACATGCCGGCGATCGTGTCCACCAGCCATGCCGACGTCCGCGATATTCGCATCGTCTCGGTTCTCGGCCTGGGCTACGACCAATGCAACGTGTTTCTGGTGCGCAATGACGCGCCCCAGTTCCAATCCTCGGATGAAGCGGTGAGCTGGCTGAACGGCAAGAGTGTGGCGGTGCCGAAAGGAAGCTGCACCGATCGCTTCGCGCAGGCCGTGTTCAAGCGCTTCAAGATCGCGCCTTCCGAATATCTCAACCAGAGCATCGAAGTGATCACCAGCGGTTTTCGCGCCCGCAAGCTCGACGCCGCGGTGATCTGGGAGCCGACCGCATCGCGGCTCGTGTTGGACAAGCTCGCCCGCAAAGTCGCGACCGGCGCCTCGGTGAACGAGAACGACGGCGGCTTCATGGTGATGCCGAGAGCGCTCATCGACCAGCGTCCCGACGTCGTAAACGCCTGGCTCGAGGCCGAGCTCGACGCGCAGCTGTATTTCGCCGACGAGAAGAACGCGACGCCAGTAAGCGCCATGGCGCTCGAGCAAACAACCGGGTTCCCGCAGAAGACGCTATGGTATTCCGCCTACGGCACCTACGCGAAATCGGAAGGCGGAACGACGAGCCGCATCATGCTGCACTATGCGTTCACACCCGAGGCGATCACACCCGAGGCGAAGCAGCTGATCGGCAAGGCAGCCAAGTTCCTCTTCGAGATCAAGAGCATCAAAGCGGATCTGCGTCCCGAGGCGGTGGTGCCGACGTTCACCGAAGAGATCCTTGCGAAGCGCAACCTGAAAGCTCCGGTGGGCGAGGTCAAGGCGCTGCCGGATTCCGCTTACGGCGGTTCATGAACTGCGAAGCGGCCGGCTCGCGTTTCGCCGGCGTGCTCGGGTCTCTGCTTGCAGCCTCCCGACCGGTGCCGCTCGGGTCGTCGGTTCGGCAGAGGGAGAGGACGGCGTGAAAGACCTGGAATCGACGCTCGCCGCCGCCCAAATCAACGCCGGCGAGGCCGCGACGGCCGGCTTTGCGGAAGGCGCCGATCGCGCCAGCCGCGTCGAGATCGCGGCATATCGCCTCAAACAATGGCTCGGCAGCCCTCGCCCGTATCTGATGCTGCTCGGCTTCGGGCTTTTCTTCGCCTTCTGGTATCTCACGGTCGAGGTCTGGAAACTTCCGCGTTTTTCGCAAATGCCCGGCCCGACCACGATCATCAGCGAATGGTTGAGCCCCGATCCGACCTACGGACTTTCGATCTATTCGCCGGAATATTATCAGCACATCTGGGTCAGCTGGCGCCGGGTTTCGGTCGCCTTCCTGCTGGCGACCGCCACCGGCGTGCCGCTTGGACTGTTCCTGGGATGGTCGCAGCCGTTCAAGGAGTACGTCTTCCCGGTGTTCGAGCTGCTCCGCCCGATCCCGCCGCTCGCCTGGGTGCCGCTGGCGATCATCATGTTCCAGGGATCGGAGACCCCGATCGTGTTTCTGACGTTCCTGGCGTCGTTCTATGCGACGACGCTCAACACCATGCTGGGCGTGGAATCGATCGACGTATCCTTTGTTCGCGCGGCGTATTGTCTCGGCGCCAAGCGCCGCCAGGTGTTCTGGCACGTGATCGTGCCCGGCGCGATGCCGTTCATCTTCACCGGGCTGCAGATTTCGGTGGGGGTGGCGTGGTTCTCCCTGGTCGCGGGCGAAATGGTATCGGGCCAGTACGGCCTCGGATATCTCATCAATACGTCCTACACCATGGTGCAATATCCAACGATGGTGATCGGCATGATCACCTTGGGGATCGTCGGCTACGCGACGAGTGCCGCGGTGCGGATGTTCGGCAACTACCTGATGCAATGGAGGACGCGCGAGCTCGCCATGGGAGGCGACAAGTGAAGCCCGCGCCGGTGCCGTCGAGCGAGCGCCCATTCGCGGAAGCGAAACCGCCGCCGCTCGCTCCGCAAGCCCACCGCAAAGGCGAGATCCGCATTGCCGACGTGGTCAAGATCTACGGTTCGGGAACTTCAGGCGTGCGTGCGGTTGACAATTGCACGTTCGACGTTCCGGCCGGGAAGATCACGGTCGTGGTCGGACCTTCCGGCTGCGGCAAGACCACGCTGCTCAACGCGATCGCCGGCTTTCACAGCATCACCTCCGGCACCATTCATCTGGACGGCGCGCTGCTGTGCGGGCCCGGCCGGCTCAAGGCGGACCCGGGTCCGGATCGAATCGTGGTGTTCCAGAACGGCGCGCTGTTTCCATGGAAGACCATCATCGAGAACGTCGCGTTCGGTCCGATGATGCAGGGCCGGCTGAACAAGAAGGAGGCGTTCGAGAAGGCGCGGGGCATGCTGGCGGAAGCCGGGCTGCGCGATCTCGAGAGCAATTATCCCGGCGAGATTTCCTCCGGGATGCGGCGGCGGGTGGAGATCGCGCGCGCCTTGATGAACGATCCCAAGGTGCTGCTGCTCGATGAGCCCTATCGCGCGCTCGATTCGCTGACCAAGTCGGTCATGCACGAGGCGCTGCTGGAGACTTTCGACAGGAACCAGGTCACCATTTTCTTCATCACGCACGATCTCGAGGAGGCGATTTTTCTCGGGCATCGCGTCGTGATCATGACGACGCGGCCTTGCCGCCCGAAGAAGATCCTCACCGTCGATATCCCGCACCCCCGCGACTACAGCGTGCTCACCGCGAAACGGTTCCGCGAGTATCTGGACGAGACCATCGCGGCCGTGCACGAGGAGGCCCTGAAAGCATTTGCGGCCGGCGAGAGGGAGCGTTGAATGCGGGAAGCGGGCGGTTTCGCAGCGCGGGCATTCGACACCATCGCCAGTACCAAGTTCTGGCGCGGAATGGTGGCCTGCGTGGTCTTCCTCGTGCTGTGGGAAATCGCCTCGCGCAGCGGCATCCCGCGAATTCCGGCCCCCAGCGCCGTCGCCGTGACCTTCAACGAACTCATGCGCGACCCGAGCTACTGGTTCAGCTGGTACCTGAGCACGCAGAGAGTGTTCACGGGCTTCCTCGCGGCAATGCTGCTCGGGATTCCGCTCGGACTGGGCATGGCGGTCAGCCGGATGTTCTACGGGACCGTGTTCCCGGTGTTCGAAGTGCTCCGCCCGATCCCGCCGCTGGCCTGGGTCCCGGCCTCGATCATCTTCTGGCCGACCCAGGAAATGTCGATCGCATTCGTGACGTTTCTGGGTGCGTTCTATGCGGTCGTGATCAATGTGATCGGCGGCGCGCAGGCGATCGACGTGCGCTATTTCCAGGCGGCACGATCCATGGGATCCTCGAGCTGGGATATTTTTCGCCGGATCATTCTGCCCGGGACGCTGCCTTCGATCGTGGTCGGGGCCACGGTCGGCATCGGCATCGCCTGGGCGGTCGTCGTCGCCGCGGAGATGATTTCCGGGGGCGGCAGCGCCGGTTCCATGGGCGGCGCCATGGGCGGCGGGCTCGGCTTCTTCATCTGGAATTCCTACGTCGGCGGCTCCTACACGCAGATCGTCGTCGGCATGATCAGCATCGGCATTGCCGGGTACATATCGAGCGCGCTGTTGCGCAAGCTCGGCGAGATGGTGACGCCGTGGCTGCGCGAGCCATGACAGCGCGAGCTGGAGCACCTCGATGACGATTGCTCCCATGCCGCAGGTTTCGGATGCGGCTTCCGCGCAACGGGTTGCGGCGGACGGCGTCGCGGAAATCGAGGCGCACAATGTCAGCAAGGCCTATGGGGCCGGCAAGTTCGCGAAGACCGTGATCCGCGACTGCTCGTTCGCGATCGAGCGCGGCAAGCTCACCGTCATGATCGGCCCCTCGGGCTGCGGCAAGAGCACGCTCATTCGCCTGCTGGCGGGCTTCGAGCGGCCCACCGCCGGCACGATCACGATCGGCGGCAAGCCGGTCGGCGAGCCCGGACGGGATCGCCTCGTGCTGTTTCAGGAGACGGCGTTGTTTCCCTGGATGACCACGTACGACAACATCATGTTCGGTCCCCGGGCCCGCCTCGAGGGTGGCAGGGAGGCGCGCAGGAAAGCGGAATTTCTCCTGGACAAGGTCGGGCTCGGTGCCTTCCGCCGCAAATATCCCACCCAGCTGTCGGGCGGGATGCAGCGACGCGCCGAACTCGCACGCGCCATGATCAACGATCCGAAGGTCATGATCCTTGACGAGCCGTTTCGCGGGCTCGACGCCATGACCAAGAAGCTGATGCAGGAATATTACGCCAAGCTCTACGAGGAGACGCGGCGCACGACGTTCTTCGTCACCACCGACATCGATGAGGCGATCTTTCTCGCCGATCGAATCCTGGTCATGACCAACGTGCCGGCGCGAGTGCGCGCGGTGCTCGAGGTGAACCTGCCGCGGCCGCGGCGCCTGGAGGACGTGATCGAGAATGACGACGCCAATCATATCAAGATGCAGGCGCTCTCGCTTCTGCACGAGGAGGCGATGAAATCCTTCGCGCGCGGCAGCAAGGCGGCGGCGGATTTCATCGACGCCTATTCGAAACGCATTCGCAAGCCGAGCTGAGATGAAAAGCCCCCGGATCAGACGCCGAGGCTCGGGCCGGTTCGCATCCCCGCTGATCCGGCGGAGGGGTCGAGGTTGGGCATGACCGACGCGCAAGATCTCGCCTTCCCCCCTTCCCGGTCGGGCAAGAGGACCGCGCTGATCGAAGCGCGATCGAAGACTTCGAGCTGCGCATTCGGCGCCGAGCCGCAGGAGCCGCTGCTCTATGCGGCGTTGCGCGCGGGCGTGGCTATTCCCTATGAATGCGCCACCGGCACCTGCGGAACCTGCAAGGCGAGGCGTCTAGCCGGCGTGATCGTCGGCGACTGGCGGGAAGCGCCCGGGAACGCCTATTTGCGCCCCGATCGCGACGAGGTGCTGCTGTGCCAGACCCGCGCGCTCAGCGACTGCAGCTTCGAGATTCCGGGCAGCGCGAATCTGGCTTCGACGACGCGGGTCCGACCGTACTTCGGTCGCGGCGTCGTCACCCGCATCGAGCCTCTCACCCAGGACACCGTCGAGCTGCTGCTCGAGCTCGACCCCGCGCTCGAGTTCGATGCAGGCCAATTCGCCGTGCTCCGGGTCCCGCATATTGCCGGCTATCGAGGCTACTCGATGGTCGATCACCCCGGCTCGACGACGCAGGCGAAATTCGTGGTCAAACGAAAACCGGACGGGGCGTTCACCGAATGGCTGTTCTCCAGTGCCAAGCCTGGCGATTGTGTCGAATGGTTCGGGCCGCTGGGCAAGGCGATCTTCACGCCCCAGGAACAGCGCACGATTGTGTGCATCGCCGGCGGCTCGGGCATTGCCTCGATCATGTCGATCTTGGAGGCCGGATCTGCCTCGCGGCATTTCGATCATTTCGAGGCTGCGATCTTCTTCGGCGTCCGCACCAACGCCGACGCGTTCTATCTCGATCGACTGCAGCGCTTCGCGGCAACGTTTCCCGATACGCTGCGGATCACGGTCGCGACGTCCCACGATGTGCCGGCGCCGGAAATACGCGCGCGCCACCGCTCCCTGATATTCGAGTCCGGTTTTCCCCACGAGATCGCCGCACGCGATCTCGCCGGAAGGTTCGCCGGAAGGGTCGCCTATCTCGCCGGGCCGCCGATTCTGGTCGACGTATCGATCCGAATGCTGATCACCCAGGGGCGGCTTCCGGTGCGCGACATCCGCTACGACAAGTTCAGCTGAGATCAGCGTTCGGGAGAACACGATGTCCTCGACCACGATCGACACCGGCAATTTCGAGATCCTGCGCTCCACCGCGATTCTGGTCGGCGTAGCGGACGCGACGATCGGCAATATCGCGGCCGTCGCCAAACCGCAGACGGTCGAGGAAGGCGAGACGCTGTACTCGGTCGGCGATCCGGCTCGGAGCGCGTACGTGGTCGCCGACGGGCGGCTGCGGTTCATTCTCGGCGGCGATGGCCGACCCGCGGCGCAGGGCACGATCATTCCGGCCGGCGATATCCTCGGCTGGGCGGCTTTGCTGGGCAACCAGCCGCGCCGCATCGCCACCGTCATAGCGCTCGAAAAATGCCGGCTGCTCGATATCGACGGCGAAGCGCTGCTGCGGATTCTCGAGCAGGATCCGCGCGCCGGCTATTTGGTGATGCAGCGCCTCGCCAAAATGATCACGCAGAGTTTTCTCGAGCAGAGCGCGCTGCTCAACGGCGCGACCTAGCGCGCATTTCCGGTTATGGCCCGGAGGGTCAATCCTCGTACTCGTAGGTGAGCTCGCGGTCGAAATCGATCCACAGATCGTTCCCCTGCACTCGCACCGGATAGTAAAGCAACGGCTTCTCGGCGTCGCCTCTGGGTTCCCCGCTCTGCAGATCCCATTGCCAGATGTGCTTGGTGCAGGTCAGCATGCCGTCCGCGCAGACCCCGGAAACTTCCAGCGGTTCCGCCATGTGCGGGCACAGCGGCGGGAACGCGACGAAATTGCCGTCGATCCTGGTGACCAGGACCTTCGCCCCTTGGACCTCCGCCCCGACCAATTTGCCGCTCTGAATTTCGTCCGCACGGCAAAGTCTCTGCCACGCCAAAATGGTAGCTCCCTGGTGGTTCTGCTGCCGATCGCCGGTATCGACGCGGCGTCAGATCGGGTAGTGCGAGCCCTTGTCGAGACGGCGCGTATCGAGGAACACGTTGCGCTCGAGAAAGCGCGGGCCTTCCTCGCCGATCCGGAACCGGTCGTAATATCTTCCGATCAGGAACAGCTGCGTCTCGCCGGAGTCGATGTGCGAATTGATGCCGTCGAGCATCGTGCGGTAGCACGCAAATGACGTCGTGGTCCTCGCCTCGTTCTGCGCCGGATCGGCTTCCACGGTGTACACCGTGGCATGCCGCGTCAGCCGGCCGTGGTCCGTGTTGTGTTTCGGCAGCAGCTCGATCATGGTTTTGAGCCCGGGCACGTCCTGCTCGTACCAAGTCATGTTCCGGCGGATCTCGGGGCTGTAGGTCGTGATGCGGTACTTGAAGTCGGGGGCGCACAGCGTCAGCCACTCGAGGAACTTTTCGTCGTCCAGCAGCAGGCAGGCGCGATAGATGACGTCCCGGATCGCCCCTTCCGCGGATTTCAGCTCGGTCGTGGCGACGATATTCATGATCGATCTCCAGCTTGCTGCGGCGCCCGCGGCACTATTCGGCGGCCAACAGCCCGCCGGCAAACGGATCGGACGGCGATCGGCCCATCCGTTTCGACCACTCGGTATAAAAATGCCGCATGCCGATTTCGTCGTGGATGGAATTGTTTTCGCGGCGTCCGTGCAGGATGTGCCGCGGTGTCGAGCCCGGGCGCATGCTCACCCCCTGGCCGGTGATGCCCAACAGATCCTCGTGCAAATTTCGGCCGAACGGTCCCCAGATGGTGTTGTGGTCGCGAACCCGCTGCGCCTGGTCGTCCGGGGTATCGCGTTTGAGGCCGAGGCCGCGAAACTCGATCATGACCCGGTCGGGACCTAGCGGGGTCATCGTGTCGACACGGAGCGAGGAGCCGCGGATGTTGTAGGTCGCCCCGGGAAACAGATCGACCATCTTCCAGCCGTTGCGCGGCATGCCGGGGAAGGACAGCACGCGGTCGGCCGCACCCTGATAGGCGTCGTATTTGACCTCCATCGAGCCGACGGTGCAGTGGCCGTTGGGAAACGCGGTGTACTGCCGCTCGAAATACCCCTTCTGCTGCATGCTGGTGGCGCGGTTAAAGTAGTGCATGTAATCGTGATAGAACTCGCTGTTGGTATCGTGCCACAGCTTGTAGTTACTCGGTATGATCGCCTTGTGATAGTGGAAGATCGCCAGCGGCTCGGTGTCGAGCTCCTCCTTCATGATGTCGAATGCCTGGCCGATGTAGTCGGCGAGTGGTGGCGCGTCGCGATCCAATGACAGCCAGACGAAGCCGCCGTGGGCCACCTCGCAGGGGAATCGCGTGAGAGCAACGTCCTCCTTCTTCAGGCGCTCCTGATAACCGGCTTTGGCACGCGGGATATCGACGCAGCGCCCGAAGCAGTCGAATTGCCATGCGTGGAACATGCACGTCATATGGTTGGCGTTCCCGGATGGCTCCGCGACCGTCAGGCTGCCGGAGGGCTGCCGCAGGATCAGATTGCCGCGGTGCGGGCAGACGTTGAGGAACGCCCGGATCTTGTTGTCGGAGCCGCGCACGATGACGACGGGTTCGCGGGCAACCGTCAGGGTGCGGAAATCGAGCGGATCGGGCAGTTCGGATTCGTGAACGGTCACGAGCCATACTTTCTTCCAGATCTTCTCGAGCTCCTCCTCGAAAATGCCCCGGTCGCTGTAGATCCGGCTGTCGACATAAGGGATCGGCTCGCCCGCGTCGTAGGCGACCTTGTCCATTTGCGCCGTCATCCCAACCTCCGTTGCGGGCGGAGCGAAGCGATCCGCCCCGTTCTTGCCTGTCTCGGCCCGGGCCCAGACCCGCCCATCCGAAGCTCTGCGACAGTATAGCCGTTCCCGCTTTTGCTACAAAAATTCATGGGGCGGATACCGCAATAGTTCGAGCCTATCGGGAATACGGCCGCGGGCTTCGGCCGCGTGCATGTCCTGCAGCTGCGGCAGCCGTCGCCCGGGCTGCGGTCGTCGGTACGCGGACGGACGATATCCGCAAGCTATCAGGCAATTGGACCGACGCGCCCGCGGCGAATACCGTTGAAGCGGCCGGGCACGCACGATAAGGGTGCTCGCTCCTGCTCCCGGAGATTTGCAGAATGGCCGCACGATGGCTCCCGGCAAGCTTCGGCCGATCACGTCGGTCGCGAAGCCGCGCGGATCGGCCGGCAGCCCGCGCGCCGCTCAATGCGGGCGAAGTGAAATCGACGACCTGCTACATGTGTGCCTGCCGCTGCGGCATCAAGGTGCATCTCGACGACGGCCGTATCCGCTACATCGAAGGCAATCGCGAGCACCCGGTGAACCGCGGCGTGATTTGTGCCAAGGGCGCCGCCGGGATCATGCAGCAAGCCTCGCCGGCGCGGCTTTCCAAGCCGCTGCTGCGCGTGGGCGAACGCGGCCGTGCCGAGTTCCGCGAGATCGAATGGGACCAGGCGCTGCGCATCGCCGGCGAATGGCTCGGCAAAATTCGAGCAACGGATCCGAAAGAGCTCGCGTTCTTCACCGGCCGCGATCAGAGCCAGGCACTGACCGGCTATTGGGCCAAACAGTTCGGCACGCCGAATTACGCCGCGCACGGCGGGTTCTGCTCGGTCAATATGGCGGCGGCGGGCTTCTACACCATCGGCGGCTCGTTCTGGGAGTTCGGCGAGCCCGACTGGGAGCGCACCGAATATTTTCTGCTGTTCGGGGTCGCCGAAGACCACGATTCCAATCCGCTCAAGATCGGCCTCGGCAAGCTCAAGGCGCGCGGCGTCAAGATCGTCTCCGTCAACCCGGTGCGCACCGGCTATTCGGCCATTGCGGACGAGTGGGTCGCGATCCGGCCCGGCACCGACGGCCTGTTCGTCTTCGCGCTGATCCACGAATTGCTGCATGCGGGCCGCGTCGATCTCGACTATCTCGTGCGCTACACCAATGCCGCGTATCTGGTTGTTCGGGATCCCGGCGCTGCAGATGACGGGCTGTTCGCGCGCGCCGACGGCAAGCCGCTGGTATGGGATCGCACGCGCGGCGCGCCGGCGAAAACGTGCGATCCGAGCGTCGAGCCGGCGCTCACCGGCGAGTTCAGGCTTGCCGATGGACGGCACGCCGTCCCGGTGTTCGAGCTCCTGACCGAGCGCTATCGGTCGCCGGAATATTCTCCCGAGGCGGTGAGCGCACGTTGCGGCGTCTCCGCGCAAAAAATCCGTCGCATCGCCGCCGAGCTCGCCCATGTGGCGTTCGATCGCGCGATCGTGCACCCGCAGCCGTGGACCGATTGCGCCGGCCGCCGTCACGAGACGATGATCGGCCGGCCGGTGGCGATGCACGCGATGCGCGGCATCTCCGCGCATTCCAACGGATTTCACACCTGCCGCGCGCTGCACCTGCTGCAGATCTTGCTGGGAGCGATCGACTGCCCCGGCGGCTTCCGCTACGAGGCGCCGTTCCCGCGCCCCTGCCCGGCGGCGTCGCGACCGGGAAAGATCTCGGCCGCCAACCAGCCGCTCGACGGCATGCCGCTCGGGCATCCCTGCGGCCCCGAGGACCTGCTGGTCGATGCCGAGGGAAAACCGCTGCGCATCGACAAGGCCTATTCCTGGGAGGCACCGCTCGCGGCCCACGGCCTCATGCACATGGTCGTGCGCAACGCCTGGGCCGGCGATCCCTATCCGATCGACACGCTGTTTCTGTTCATGGCCAATCTATCGTGGAACTCCGCGATGAACACCGCGGAGACCATCGGCATGCTCACCGACAAACGCGCCGACGGCGAATACCGAATTCCGCGGATCATCTACGCCGATGCGTTCTTCTCGGAGATGGTGGCGTTTGCCGACCTGGTGCTGCCGGACACCACCTATCTCGAGCGGTGGGACTGCATCTCGCTGCTCGACCGCCCGATCAGCACCGCGGATGGTCCCGCAGATTCGATCCGCCGGCCGGTGCTGAAGCTCGACCGCGACGTTCGCCCGTTCCAGGACGTGCTGATCGAGCTCGGCGCGAGGCTCGATCTGCCCGGCTTCGTCGCGAGCGACGGCGGCGCGCTGTACAAGGACTACGCCGACTATCTCGTCCGCCATGAACGCAAACCCGGCATCGGCTCGCTCGGCGGCTGGCGCGGCCGCGACGGCGGGAGCGACGGCGTGGGCGAGCCCAATCCGCAGCAGCTCGACAGATACGTGGAAAACCATTGCTTCTGGAAATACGAACTCCCGCCCGAGCAGCGCTACTTCAAGCACGCCAACAAGGATTATCTCGAGACGGCGAAGCGCTTCGGCTTCATCGAAAAGGCCGACGCGATCGTGCTGCAGATTTATTGCGAGCCGCTGCAGCGGTTCCGTCTTGCCGCCCGCGGTCACGGCGCGCTGCAGCCGCCGGACCAGCACCGCGGCCGGATCGAAACCTATTTCGACCCGCTGCCGATCTGGTACGTGCCGTTTTGTGAGGCGGCGACCGATGGCCAAAGCTTTCCGCTGCACGCCATCACGCAGCGGCCGATGCCGATGTATCATGCGTGGCACTCCCAGAACGCCTGGCTGCGGCAAATCCTCAGCCACAACCGCCTCTATGTGAGCCGGTCGCGGGCGGCGGAACTCGGCCTCGAGGACGAGGACTGGGTCTGGGTCGTCAGCCACCACGCCCGCCTCAAGTGCCAGATCCGCCTGATGGAAGGCGTCAATCCCGACACGGTGTGGACCTGGAATGCGATCGGGAAACGTGCCGGCGCCTGGAACCTGGCCGCCGATGCCCCCGAGGCGGCGCGCGGATTCCTGTTGAATCACCTCATTCCGGAATTGCTGCCCGCCGCGAGCTCGTATCGATATGGAAACTGCGATCCGGTGACGGGTCAGGCGGCGTGGTACGACCTGCGGGTCCGGATCGAGAAGGCGCTCCCCGGCGAGATCGGCAAGGCCGAGCCGCAGTTCCCGGCCGTGTCGCGCCTCCCGAACATGGTTTCTCCGCCCTGGATCGTGCGCGACGCGCGCATGCATCCTGCCGCGCCCGGAGGCAGCCCATGACCAGCCTCCCCGCCCCGCAGCCCGGCGCCAAGAAGCTCGCGCTCGTCATCGATCTCGATACCTGCGTCGGGTGCCACGCCTGCGTGGTGAGCTGCAAGGAGTGGAACGCCTTCGGCGAAACCGGTCCGCTGCCCGAGTTCGGTCCCTATCAGGCCGACCCCTGGGGCGTGTGGCTCAACCGCGTGCACGCGTTCGAAGTCGGCGACGGCGAGGACGGACGCACCGTCTATTTCCCGAAGAACTGCTATCACTGCGAGGAGCCGGACTGCGTGACGGTGTGTCCGACCGGCGCCTCCTACAAACGCGCCGAAGACGGCATCGTCCTAGTCGATGCCGCGCTCTGCATCGGTTGTAAGCTGTGTTCCTGGGCGTGTCCCTACGGCGCGCGCGAGTTCGACGCGGACGGCGGCGTCATGAAGAAATGTACGCTGTGCGTCGATCGGATCTATGACGAGAAGCTGCCGCAGGCGGACCGCATTCCGGCTTGTGTGGCGGCCTGCCCCACCTCGGCGCGGCATTTCGGCGATCTCGGCGATGCGAGCTCCGCGGTCTCCAAGCTCGTGGCCGAGCGCGGTGGTTGCGATGCGATGCCGGAACTGGGCTATCGGCCGGTGGGCAAATATTTGCCGCCGCGGTCGATGCGCTCGTCTCGGGTGAACCGCGAGAGCCCGGAGCATGAGATCCCCGCCGGAAACGGGTTCTTGCAGTGGATCGATCGCGTGCTGTCGCGGTGAACGCGAGCCCGCGCCGGCGGGGCGGCTCGATCCCGCCTCCGGTCGCAATCACGAAGGCGGCTCGAGCCAAGGTCGGGGGACACCGTGCATCCGGCGCTGTCGGTCATCGTCTTCACGACCGCCTCGGGCATCGGCTACGGCCTGCTCGCCTGGGTCGGGTTGCTCGCGCCGATCGGTGCACTGCCGCTCGAGCGTCGTTTCGGCGCGGTAAGCCTCGCGCTCGCGATCGGCTTCATCACCGCGGGCCTATTGTCCTCGACGATCCACCTCGGGCACCCCGAACGGGCGTGGCGCGCGTTCTCGCAATGGCGCTCGTCCTGGCTCTCACGCGAAGGCTTGGCGGCGCTTGCCACCTATGTCCCTGCGCTGGCGTTTGCCGTGCTGTGGCTGCTCGAAGCGACGGGCATAGTGTGGGCGGCCTGCGGCATGCTGGCGGCGGCGGGATCGATCGTGACCGTGATCTGCACCGCGATGATCTATCGTTCGCTCAAGCCGATCCGGCAGTGGGACAATCACTGGGTCGTGCCCAACTATCTGTTGCTCGCCGCGATGACCGGCGCTCTCTGGCTTGCGGCCGTGCTGGATTGGCTTGGCGAGCGGCGCACAGCGGTGACGGCAATTGCCGCCGCCCTCGTGCTCGCGGCTGCGGCGGTGAAGATTTTCTACTGGCGCTCGATCGATGCAGGCTCCGCGGGCCCGACCTTGGCGTCGGCTACGGGTTTGCCGCAAGGCCGCCCGATCCGGTCGCTCGATCCGCCGCATACGGAGGAGAATTACCTGCTCCGGGAAATGGGATATCGGATCGCGCGCCGGCACGCCGCCAAGCTGCGCCGCATCGCGATGGTGGTGGGATTCGGATTTCCGTTTGTTGCAATTGCACTCGCCGGGCTGCTGCGAGGCGGTGCCGCGAGCGCCGTGCTGGCGCTCGCTGCTGCGGTGGCGGCGACGGCGGGCGTTCTGGTCGAGCGCTGGCTGTTCTTCGCCGAAGCGACCCATACCGTCGCCCTGTATTATGGCGGCGGGGCGAGCTCCAGCGCGCGTTCACCGCGGTGAACGAACGAGCTCGGGTTGTCAGTTACGGCCAATTCCTCGGTTCCTCAGGTACTGGGCGAGCACCGAATTCCGCACGTCCCGTTCATGCTCGAAAGTTGCGCGAGATCAAAATGCAGGACGCCAACCCTCGTACAATGCAGCACCTGAGTCCGGAAATGGGGTTAGGCCATGGGAAGCAGCCTGTCTTGGCGATGCTACCGATGCAAAGCCGTCAATGGCTGGAATGCGGATCTTTGTACGTATTGCCAACACAGGGGCGGTAGCGAAAAGCGATATCGGCTCTCGGCGATGAGCGATCTCGAACCGGACCGGACTTTCAACTCCGGCTCGACCGAGGATGAGCCGAGGCAGCGATAGCCAGCCCCTGTCGCAGGCCTGCAGGTCGGCTTTTGTTTGTTGTGCGCTATCGAGTGCGTTGCGCACAAAATTTCTTGCACTGCATCAATTGTACGTCAAAACGCGCTGCTACATTGCGGCGAACTGCGCCAGTAGAGAACCGCTTCGTCGACGCAAGGGAGCAATGCGCTTCTGCATGCTTCGCGGCTCTACCCGGGCCGCCACGCGTATTTTTTGCGTGAAATTCAACCTCGACGTCTGCGGTCGGATGGGCGGCTCGGCGCCTGGCGGAACCTCGATTCAGTACCCGGCGTTATCGATCCAATTGGTGCGAAACAGGAGATCATCGACACAGGAGATCATCCATGAGCGATCCCAGAGGACCTTACGACCGTCCGGGCGACCCGATGCCGGGCGATCCGATGTCGAGCGATCACGCGTCGAACGCCGGCTGGGCGATCGGCGCGGTCATCGTGATCGTATTGTTGGTGGTGGCCTTCGCCTTCTATGGCAACAACGGCTCGAACACGGCTGGCAACGCGCCGACAACGACGGCGCAGCGCACCGTGCCTCCGGCGATGCCGGCGCCTCCGGCAACAACGCCGGCACCCGCGCCCTCCACCGGCGCACCGGCGCAGAACCGCTGACAAACGTCGACATCCATCTTCGTCCTTCGTCGGCGTGGAGCGAGCCCGGATGCAAAGCATCCGGGCTCGTTGCGTTTGTCGCGATTGTTTTTCTTACATTGCTGCTCCCGAAGCGGTGCTATTTTCTCGATGCAGGGCAGCGCTCGAGCGAGGAGTGAGCAATGGCAAGTCATGATCTGGTCCTGCGCGGCGGACGCGTGATCGACGGCAGCGGCGCCGCGGGCCTCAGCGCCGACGTCGCAATCGACGGCGAGCGCATCGCTGCAGTGGGACGGCTGCCGCGAGGCAGCGGCCGGCGCGAACTCGATGCGGAAGGGTTTGTCGTCGCGCCGGGATTCATCGATGTCCACACCCATGACGATCGCGCGCTGTTCGTCACCTCCGATATGAGCGCGAAAGTCAGCCAGGGCGTCACCACGGTCGTGACCGGCAACTGCGGCATCTCGCTCGCGCCGCTGACCCTCGATCGCGCGCCGCCGCCGCCGCTCGATCTGATCGGCGATGAGCGCGACTACGGCTTCGCGCGCTTTGCCGATTATCTCGACGCGCTCGACGCGCATCCACCGGCGCTGAATGCGGCTTGCCTGGTCGGCCATTCATCCTTGCGCGTCGGCTGCATGCGCGCGCTCGACCGCCCCGCGGACGAACGCGAGATCGAGGCGATGCGGGCGCGGCTCGCCGAGGCACTCGACGCCGGCGCGGTCGGTCTCTCCACCGGGCTGTGGTATGCGCCCGCCAACGCGGCGCCCAAGAGCGAAATCGTGGCTCTGGCGGAGCTGCTGCGGCCGGCGGGCGCCGTCTATACGACGCACATGCGGGATGAGGCCGAACACGTGCTCGACAGTCTCGAGGAGAGCTTCGCGGTCGGCCGCGAAGCCGATGTCCCCGTGATGATCTCGCACCACAAGGTGATCGGCAAAACCAATTTCGGCCGTACGCGCGGAGACAATTCCGCGGCTCAGGGCGGCCATTGCGGCGCAGCGGATCGGTCTCGACGCCTATCCCTATGTCGCCTCCTCCACCGTGCTGCGCGCGTTCATGGTGCCGCGCGCGCTCAAAGTACTGGTGACCTGGTCGAAGAGCCGCCCCGAGATGGCCGGTCGCTATCTCTCCGAAATCGCCGCCGAGTGGAAGGTGAGCGAGGCCGACGCCTGCGACCGCCTGCAGCCGGCCGGCGCCGTGTACTGGACCATGGACGAGGCCGACGTCCGGCGCGTGCTCGCATTCGAGCACACGATGGTGGGCTCGGACGGGCTGCCGCACGACCTCCATCCGCATCCGCGGCTGTGGGGCACGTTCCCGCGCGTGCTCGGACACTATTGCCGCGAGGTCGGGCTGTTTCCGCTGGAGGAAGCCGTCCGGCGCATGACCGGCCTTCCCGCAGAGCGCTTCGGCCTGACCAACCGCGGCCGCATCAAGCCCGGCGCCTATGCCGATCTCTGCGTGTTCGACCCGGACCGGGTGATCGACCGCGCCACCTTCGAGCAGCCGGCAACGCCTGCCGCCGGCATCGCCCATGTGCTCGTGAACGGGACCCTCGTCTGGCAGGACGGCGCCCATACCGGCGCGCGTCCGGGCCGCGCGCTCCGCCGCCAGGCCATGCAGCGCGAACACGCCGCCTGACGCGTTCGATCCTCGGTGCTACATTGATCCGGCAAAGTCGGAGGAAACTGCGGGGCATCCGGCGGTCGATGAACAACGACGGCCCCTCGCCGAATTTCAAAAAACCCAGGAGGCGGTTCCATGATCTGGTCCTATCTCCCTCGATGGAAATTCACGGACAGCTGCGGCCGGCCCCATGCGGCTGGCGCGATTCACCTCGGCTGCGCCGACGGCGCCCACGCGGCGTGTCACCACGCAACCCGGCGCCAGTTTCTGCGTGCGGGCGTGGCGATCGTCGGCGCCGCCGGTTTCTCGACGATGCTCGATCCGCGTGAGGTATTCGCGCAGGGCCGTGTCTTCCCGCCCCCGCCCCCGGCGGTGAGCCCGATCGCCGGCCTCATGGACACGCACGTCCACGCCGCGCCCGACGTGTTCGGCCGGTCCATGGACGATGAGGAAATGGCGATCCTGTACAAGGAACGCGGGCTCGAAGGATTGGTCCTCAAGAACCACGTCGCGACGACGGCGGATCGCGCCTGGTTCGCCCGAAAGCACGTCGAGGGCCTCAAAGTCTTCGGCGGGATCGTGCTCAATTCGGCGGTCGGCGGCATCAACGCCGATGCCGTCAACTGGATGTGGCGAATGCAGGGGGGCTATGGCCGGGTGGTGTGGTTCCCCACCTTCGACGCCGACAACCACGTCAAGCACTTCAAGGATGCTCCGGAGGGCATCAAGGTCCTCGGCGCGGACGGCAAAGTTCTGCCGGCGGTGCGCGAGGTGCTGAAGATCGCCGCCGAGCAGAAGCTCGTCGTCCATACCGGCCACCTGTCCCCGCCCGAGGCGCTGGCCGTGATCGAGGCCGGCCGCGACATGGGTGTCGACCGCATGGTCGTTACCCACGCGCAGTTCGAGGTCGTGAACATGAGCTCCGATGAGATGAAGAAAGCCGCATCGATGGGTGCGAAGCTCGAGCTGTGCGCGATGGGGACGCTGATGGGCCCGACGGCGCATTTGGCGTGGATGCGGCACTGGCGCTTGGTGAAGATCGAGGAGAGCGCCGCCGCCATCAAGGAAGTCGGAGCCCAGAACTTCATTCTGGCGACCGATCTGGGCCAGACCGGCAACCCCTCGCCGCCGGACGGGCTCCAGATGTTCGTCACAGACCTGTTGAAGGCCGGCGTCAGCAAGGAAGACGTGATGAAGATGGGCCGCGAAACGACGGGCCGACTGCTGATGGGCTAGCGCACCGGCATCCGCAGCCCCGGCCAAGACTCCCGACAAGACCGGGGCTGCACCGGCCGGCCCACAGGGAAGACTCAATCGAACGGCCAAGCCGGTCGGCACCAAAGCAACGGTCGAAAAATGGCGCAAGTTCCTCAGGGTGCATGCAGTGTCATGCAAATGCGCGAGCACGATCCGCCGGGCTACGCCGGCGGCCCCGCTTACGATCGAGGACCGACAATTCCCAGTCTCACGAGGCCCTGAACGTAGTCATCTGGCCCGACATCCGTGGATGGGCCGTGGCGATGGGCGACGTGGAACAGACCTTGCGAAACGCTCGCCTTCACGGCCGCGGCGTCGGACCAGATGCGGTCGGCCCACGACGGGCTCGTGGCACTCAGCGCAATGGCCGCGGCCAGGAAGAACGTCGAAGTGACGAGCGAGCGCAAAACGAAGCGTCTTGCGATGCCGGCGAAACCGCTGCGGAGGCCCGGGGATGCTCGATCGGTCATGGCGGTTCTCCTTTTGGAGCTGGCCCCATGATGACGATTCCCCTCAACGCGAGCTGTGAGCCAAGTCACAGGGCGGCAAAATTTATGGCTTGCCGGCCGGCGGAGTACGCGATGCCGCCCCGCGTTCGGCTCCGGCCGGCGGGACGGGCCGGCGGGCGCCGAAGAAGCGCCGCACTTCGAGCCAGTGCCAGGCGAGAAGCCCCGGCAACCCCAGCGCAAGGTCGGGCACCCGCTTGACCAGCGAGAGCGCGAGCGCCGTCTCGGGTGCCAACCCCATCAGGTGCCCCAGCAGAACCAGGCCGCCCTCCTGCACGCCGAACCCGCCCGGAACCGCAAAGGCCGCGCCGCGGATGGCATTGGTCAGGCTCTCGATGATGGTGGCCTCCTTCAGGCCCACCGGGTGCCCCATCAGCGCCAGCGCGATCAGGATCTCGAGCGTGCCGATCAGCCAGCCGATCATATGCATCGCGGTCGTGACGAGAACCCTTCGCGGGTTGCGCCAGATCGCTTCGAGGCCTTCCTGCAGCCGAAAGTCCGTCGCGGGACCCGCAGAAGGCCAACGCGCCGCGAGCGCCGCGAGGGCGCGATCGAGGAGGCGCGCACCGCCGTATCGCTGGACGGCATAAAAGCCTCCGAGCGCGAGTGCCGCGAGCCCCAACCCGGCGGCGAGCTCGACACCCGCCGGCCAAATTCCGATCAGCTGCATCAGCAGCGCGGCGCCCAGCAATGCGAACACGGCTTGCGCGCTGGCCTGCAGCAGGAGATCGGCGAGCACGCTCGCGGTCGCGATGCCGGCGGGCACGCGCCAGAATGTGAGCAGGCGCGCGCCGACGATCTCGCCCCCGACGTTCGCGACCGGCAGCACCACGTTGATGGCTTCGCGGATCCAGCGCAGCAACAAACAAACGCGCGTCGGCACGGGGGTTACGCCACCCAACAGGTACGCCCAGGCGGTTCCGTTCAGCGCCACGATGGAAGCACGAACCAACACTACGGCCGCGAGCCCCCAGCCGACCGCCGCGAAGGCACGGAGCACTGCGCCTGCGTTGTTGACCGCAAAAAGCCAGCCGGCAAGCGCGAGACCGAGCGCCATGCAAACAAAAATGCCGGCCGTCACGATCGCTTTGGCGGTCAATTCGCATGCTCCCGGGCCCGACCGCGGTAATGAAGGTGATCGGGTAGCACACCCGGCGCTCTCGGAACATCCGGGTCCACCGGCAGTCACGATTCAACGGTCGAAGGGAGCAGCCCTCGCAATCGGAGAAAGTGGAACTAACAACCGCGACAGATCGAGAGCTTGCGACTGAGCTCCTTGTCCAATTGCTTGATCGCGTCCTCCGAGTTTGTGTCGCGTTGCGGAATGTCCTCGGCGCGCGGCTGGCGATGGCTGGAGGCATATCCGGGCTGCCGCGCGCTGGGCGAAGTGCCGCGCGGGACATTTGCCTGGGACGGCCCCGGAGCGCTCGGCGTCACTCCTGGATTGGTCTCTCCGGCGGAGGGCGCGGGCGGCTGGATCGGGACCGTGGTGGCCGACGGGCTGGAACTCCCACCCGCCGACGTGCCGGTAGCGCTCCCGCCCCCCGCCCCTTGCGCAAAGACTTGGGCGCCGAGCGCCGTTCCCGCCGTGACGAGCAGAGCAATCGATATCGCGCGCATGATCTTCTCCGGGCACAGCCCGAGAAGGAAACCCGGAAATCGGCCAATGAGTTCCTCGCGTCGCGGCTCATTGCTGCGTCGCGCCATTCTGCCGACACGGCGTTGCAGGCTACGCGATCGATCGGAGCACGCAGCCTTTGCATGCGGGCGTCACATCATGTGCCGGGGCAGCCAATTCGCCAGCGGCGGGAACAAGGCCACGAGCGCGGTGAGAATCAGCAGCATGATCCAGTACGGAGTCGAGCCGGCGAAAATCTTCCCAAGCGACACCTCGGGGTCGTTCACGCTGGATTTCACGGTGTAGACCACGAGCCCGAACGGGGGCGTGAGCAGCCCCGCCTCGATCGCCAGGATGCCGATCAGCGCGAATGCGATCGGGTCGTATCCGATTCTGCCGGCGAGCGGCGTGAAGATCGGCACCGTAATCAGCATGATCGAGATCGAATCGATGAACATGCCGAGGATGAACCAGACCAGGACCATGATGCCGAGGATGCCGGCGGCTCCCAGTCCGCTCGCCAGCACCGTTTGCTGAATCGTACCGGACAGGCCGGAGATCGCCAGCAGGCGGGAATACAGCTGCGCCATGATGATCAGGATCAGGATCGGCGCCGAGGTCCGTCCGGTGATCAGCATCGCCTCAACAAGCCCCTTGAGGCGCACGCCCCTGAGCAATGCCAGCACGAAGGCGAGCAAGGTGCCGATGCCCGCGGCTTCGGTAGGGGTGAAGGCGCCGAGCCAGATTCCGCCCAAGACCGCGACGATCACGATCGTGAGCCCGACGACGCTGATCCTCACCTCGCGCGCGCTCGGCTGCGGACGGTCGGTCTCCGGAGGCAACGGTCCGGATGGCGCGGCGGCGGCGGCACCGGCCGGCGCGGGCGGCCGCACGCCTTCCCCAACCAGCTCGGGCCGCCAGACCGCGGCGCACAGAATGTACACGCAGAACAGCCCCGCGAGGGTAAGTCCCGGCAGGATACCGGCAATGAACAAATGCCCGATCGAGCTTTCGGTCAGCACGCCCCAGACGATCATCAGAATGCTCGGCGGGATCAGCATGCCGAGGCAGGCGCTGCCGGCAACCGAGCCGAGCGCGAAGCTCTTGTCGTAGCCGTGCCGCACCATTTCCGGATAGGCGATGCGGCTGAACGCCGCCGCCGCCGCGATGCTCACGCCAGTCACGAAGGCGAAGATCGCGTTGCCCATGACGGTGGCGAGCGCGAGCCGCCCGGGCAGCCGGCGCAGCAGCCGGTTCATCAGCACGTAGAGATCGCGCGCGGCTCCCGATTTGCCGATCAGCTCTCCCATGAGGATGAACAGCGGCAGCACCGCGAATACGTAGTCGCGCAGGGCCTGGTAGGAGGTGGTGGCGAGCGTCGTGAGGGCGATATCGAGGCTGCCCGTGGCCAGTGCGATGCCGGCGATCGAGGCGATCCCCAGCGCCACGACGATGTGGACGCCGAGAAAGATCAGAACCACCAGTGCGACGATGATGCCGATCTCGAAGCCGATGCCGGTCATGGCGGCTACACGCCGACGCCGTGCACGGGAGCGGGAAGCTCCTCCGACGGAATGAGGCCGACTTCATTGAGCAGCAACAGCAGATAATTGAGCGCGGCGAGCGCGCTCAACAACACGATCGCAATCCGGACCGGATAGGTCGGCACCCGCAACGCGCCCTCGCCTTCGTATTCGCCGATGTTCCAGGCGTGGATCGTGGGTTCGATGCTGCTGTAGCACAGCGCCGCGAACAACAGCACGCCGAGCGAATAACACAGCGCATTGAGCGCGCGCTGCCAGGCGGGAGAGAGAAATCCGTCGATCAGCTCGGTGCGGAGCATGGCGCGCAAGCTGATGGCATGCGGCGCCTGCAGAAACGCCATCACCGCGATGGAATTGCCGATGATCTCCGGCGCGCCCTTGAATGGGACATTGAACAACCCGCGTCCGGCAACGTCGACCAGGATGATGAGGGCGAGGCAGACGACCCAGGCCGACGAGGCGAATTGCGCGACCTGGTTCACCCCGCGAACGATTCGCGTAATCGGCATGATCTCCCCCGTCTCCCCACAGCCGCGGCCGAAGCGCTTCGACCGAGCGCGCGGCTCAATCGAGCTTGTAGTCGACCGGGAGCTTGTAGTCCTCGGACTTGAGCAGCTCGATGTATCGCTTCAGCAGTTCGGTCATCGGCAGACCGCGGCGATCGCCGTCGGCGCCGGCCTTGCGGGGCAGATCCCGCAGCGCCAGCGCCCATGTCTCGCGGTCGGCAGGGGAGAGCTCGGTCAGGATCACGCCCTGCTCTTTCATCGTGATGATCGCCTCGTCGTCCTGCTTCTTGGCGAGCTCGCCGACGCGCTGCTCGTATTCCTTGCTGACTTCCTCGATGATCTTCTGCACTTCGGGTGGCAGCCGCTTCAGGGTACGCAAATTGATGGTCAGCACGTTGATCGGCATGGCGCCGAAATGCACCATCTTCACGTGCTTGCCGATTTCGCTGAGCCGGTAGCCGACGAAGGCGCGCGCGAATACCATGTAACCCTGATATACGCCGGTCTGCATGCCGGTATAGGCATCGTTGAGGGTCGCCTGCACCGGGGTGGCACCGGTCCCGGTCAGCCACGGCAGGTTCGGACCGGCCGAGCCGATCTTGATGCGTCCGAGGTCCGACAGGGTCTCCCACGGCGCGGTGGTGATGATGTTGTAGTCGCCGCTCGAGCCGATCGCGATCAGCCGCTGCCCGTATTTCTCGAACTGCTTGTGGAGCGGCGGGAACTCGTCGTAGAGCCGGCGCGCGATCTTGATGGCTTCTCTGGCATCGGGCGAGGTGAAGGGAACGTAATAGCAGTAATTATTCAGGTAGAGTTGGCTCGGATTGAACGGGAGCGACAGCGCCCCGATGTCGAGCAGCCCCGATTGCACCGCCTCAAGAACCTCGGGCAGCTTCGCCACCGCACCGCCGTAGGCCTCCGTCCAGCGTATGGTGTGCTTGGTCCGTTCGGCCACGCGCTTGCTGATCTCCGGAACGAAGAATTCCTTTGCCAAGGTGACATAGGCCTGCACCACCGGGTGACCGGCACCGATCCGCAGCGCGATCTCGTCGGCGCGCGCGGGAGTTGCCGCGAGCGTGGCGAGGAACGCGATCCATAGCCAGACGCTTCGGCAACGAGCCCTAAGAACGGCCTGCACAGCGACCACATCGACCTCCCTGGCGAATTCAGCTTGAACGCACGAATAAGCGGTCTTTTCCTGCTCGCGCAAGGCGTCGAGCTCGATCAGGCCGGCGGCTGCTCGCCCTTGATCTGGGTGCGGTGCATGATGCGCCGAGAGCTCGCATCGAACGGATCGCGCCGGTGCATGGTGCAGCGATTGTCCCACAGCACCAGATCGCCGACGCGCCATGCATGCTCCCAGGAGAACTCCGGGCGCGACACGTAGGACCACAGCTCGTCCAGCAGCGCCTCGGATTGCACGAGCTCGAGCCCGGCGATGTACGCATTTCGGCGGCGCCCGAGGTAGAGCATGCGTCGCCCGGTCTCGGGGTGCACGCACACCAGCGGATGAACCGCGCCGGGCGAGGTGCGCGGATCATCGGTCGGCGTCACCCCCTGCCGTACGTAGCCGCCGCTGTTGTAGGTGCCGTCGTGCTTGATCTTGAGGTTTTCGATCCGCTGTTTGAGGCCCTGCGGCAGCGCTTCATAAACGGCGTACATGCTGCAGAACGAAGTGTTGCCGCCCGACGGCGGCACTTCGAGGGCGTAGAGCATGCTGGCCTTGGGCGGCAGCTCCAGATAGGACATGTCGGTGTGCCACACCGCCTCCCCGGCACCCAGGCTGCCGATCGGCTCGCCGTTCACGGTGACGTTGGAAACGACGTAAATCTCCGGCATGTCTTCGACGAAGCGCCGGCCGGTTTCCTGGATCGGCGCCCAGTCGAGCTCGCCGAAACGTCGGCTGAAGCCGACGAGCTCGGCATCGTCGAGCGCCTGATCCCGCACAAGGATCACCGAATGGTCATGCCACGCCTGCACGATCCTAGCGAAGGATGCTTCATCGAGCCTGTTTAAATCGATCCCGCGGATTTCTGCGCCGAGTGCCCTCCCAGTGGTCACCACTTGCATTGGCGGGCCGTCAATAGAGCCGTGAAGCTTGGCTTCAGAACGGGTCATGTTGGCTTCCATGCGGTCTAGCGTGCGTGGTTCCTGCGTGCCGAAGTGCCCGCCGGTCGGATGTGGCATCGTACTCCACTCCCGAGGACAAGGACACCAGCGGCCGGACGAGCGTATCGCCCTGCCAATCACACGCGTAAGCGCCGAAGTTGTATGAACCGGGACAATCAGCTATTGCTGCACTTGTAACTAAGTAGCCTCAATCTATACGAATCTTGAGGGGCAGCATGGCCAAACGGGAAGAAAATTTTACCGCAGTCCTAGTTAAAGGAATCGTACAGGCCGGGGCAATCGGGCTTTCCGTCTGGGTTGCGACTACTCTTCTCGACTACTTTGTTTTCACTCGGGCCGATGTGCAGTTCATCGAACTTGCCCCTTCCGGCGAAGCGTTTCAATACGCTCTCGTTCTGAATAATTACTCCAGTAGGACCATTGAGAATGCCGAATTTTCGATAGCCTCTGGCCCAATCGTCTTGCTGGGAAATAACCAGGACACTCGGGTGACCGTCAAACCTCTGACTCGCGGGGTCAATTCGTTTCACATCGACCGCGCTCTCCCGCATCGGCAGCTCTCAGCTATCTTACAAACATCTCAAAGAATTGACCAATCCACATTCGCTTCAATCAGCTTACCTTTTGGAGCCACTTTCGTCGCTACTGAAATGCTTCCTAATCCTCTTTTTACGGTTTCTAATGCAGTGGCAATTATCAGTCAGGTTATCGTATTGCTGGTACTTTTAGCGATTACATATCGTATTGCGACGAGGATCGACCGCGAACATGAAGGTATAAGGGTATCTCTTGAAGAGGCTAATGAAAAAGTCAAAGCTACAGAAGCCGACCTTCGCAGAACGATTCGAGCGATGAGATTGGTCTTAATGCGCCGCATCACAAACTTACTCGAAGAGAACCAATTTTGGCGAGGTTTTCTCAAATCTATTTTGGCGACCAGCATGAAGGAGGGGGTGAATGGCAAAAAAATCGTAGAGCTTTTTTTTGCCCGGCAGGGAATCAAACTCGAAAAGGCATTGACTGAATACGAAGAGGATGAGTTGGAATTCTTGCTGAGAGAGAAAATCGCGGAAAGGGAAACGTAGATGTGCTAAGGGCGCTTCATCAAAGCCGACGGCTCAACGGATAACGCCCGTGCAATTCGCTCGATGTTGTCAATGCTCACATTCCGTTCACCACACTCAACGGGTCGGATGTAGGTCCGGTGCAGTCCCGCAATATCGGCCAGAGCTTCCTGCGAGAGATCGCGCGCCTCCGCCTCCCCGGCACCCAGGCTGCCGATCGGCTCGCCGTTCACGGTGACGTTGGAAACGACGTAAATCTCCGGCATGCCTTCGACGAAGCGCCGGCCGGTTTCCTGGATCGGCGCCCAGTCGAGCTCGCCGAAACGTCGGCTGAAGCCGACGAGCTCGGCGTCATTGAGCCTTTGCTCCCGGACGAGGACCACCGAATGGTCGAGCCACGCCTGCGCAATGCCGGAGAACGCGGCCTCGTCGAGCCTGTTGAGGTCCGCTCCGCGGATCTCGGCGCCGAGTGCTGCGCCCGTGGGAATGATTGCAATCGAATGCCCGTTCGAGGAGCGTTCGAGCTTGGCTTCAGGATAGGCCGGCATCTTGGTCTCCGACAGGAGGTCTGACGCTGATCATGTCGTGGGTTCCAAGGTATCACTCGGTTCAGGCGCCGAGAACCGGGCCGAGGAAAAACTACCACTCGCGACTGCAGCGGGCGCAAGCCGCGTCGGCGCCGCGCCTGCCGACGGAACGGATTCCTTGAGCAGAATTTATCTCGTTCGCCACGGCAGGGCCGCCGCAGACTGGGGTTCTCACGCCGATCCCGAGCTCGATGATGTCGGACGGACCCAGGCCGAGGCAATGGCCAAGGAGCTCGCGCCGAAGGGGCCGCTGCCGCTCATCGCAAGCCCGCTGCGGCGCACCCGCGAGACCGCGGCGGCGCTGGAGCGGCGATGGGGCATGGGGGCGCGGATCGAACCGCGGGTCGGCGAGATACCCTCCCCGGTCGAGGACCTCGGTGCCCGCGCGGAATGGCTCCGCGGCATCATGCAGTGCCGCTGGCCGGAGCTTGCCGAGCCGCTCCAGCGCTGGCGCGAGACGGTGGTCGAGGCGCTCCGCGCGCTTTCCGAGGATGCGGTCGTGGTCTCGCACTATGTCGCCATCAACGTCGCGGTCGCGACCGCCCTTGAAGACCAACGGGTCACCTGCTTTCGACCGGACTATTGCTCCTGCACGGTTCTCGACGTCGTGGATGGCAGGCTGGTCCTGATCGAGCTCGGCGGGCAGGGCGCAACTCGCGTGCTCTAGGCCCGAAACATGCGAGGTGTCCTGCGGATTTACAAAGTCATGCGGACGGCCTGCAGTATGCACAGGCGAATCGGCGCGCTTCTGATCGCCGCCGCCGTGATCGCCACCCCGCTCGAGGTTTCCAGTGCGCCGGTTGCCGAGCGCCCGCCGTTTCCGCGCCCACGTCCGGCCGAGGCGCCTTCTCGGACCCCAGCGCACGAGCCGGCGGAGAAGCCGGAACCCGTGATCGATCAGGCATGCCTCGATCGGCTCGGCGCTGCCGGAATCGACTTCGAATCGATCACGCTTCCCGCGGGCACGAAAGTCGGCTGCGCGGTCGACACGCCCGTACGTCTCAAGGCGATCAAATTGGCGCCCCGGTGGCGAACATCGATCCGCCTACCGGACGAGCCGACGCTGGCCTGCCGCTTCGGCGAACGCTTCGGCCATTGGCTGCGCGATCTCGTCGCCCCGCTCGTCGCCGGTGAGCTCGCCGTCGAGCTCAAATCGGTGCGAACCGGTCCGGGTTATGAATGCCGTAACCGAAACCGCGCCGAGGCCGGCAAGATCAGCGCGCACGCATCGGGACTGGCGGCCGATGTCGCAAGCTTCGAGCTGGCCAACGGCAGAACGCTTGCGGTGAAGCCGGACGGCGACGAGCGTATGCGGGATACCTTCTCCGCCATCCGCATCGCCGCATGCGGCTGGTTCACCACGGTGCTGGGGCCGGGATCGGACGCGGCGCATACGGATCATATGCACGTCGACATCATTCAGCACGGCTCGAGCGAGCGCTACCGCATCTGTCAGTGAGACCATCGCGGCGGATCAATTCCGCATCCGGGACGTTGCCGCCATGCGGTGATCGCGCCTTGGGGCGGGGCGTGAATGGGCGTGCGTCCGGTGCCGGCGATGGCAAGCTCAGCAATTCGAATGTTGGCCGCGGTCGTGTTCATCCAGAGCGCAGCGTCGGCGCAGGCTCAACAAAACCCCACGGAGCTCGCCCTGCCGGCGGCATTTTCGTCCATTCAGGACCTGCACGAGCGATCGGTCGCGCTGTTTCGGGAAGCCGGCAAGGTCATCCAACATCCCCGCTGCATCAACTGCCATCCGGCGGGCGATCATGCGCTGCAGGGCGATGATCGGCATCCCCATTTTCCGGCGGC
>WNFX01002486.1_pt1 | contig 34941 bp, 27 predicted proteins | sample 5400111 | NCBI WGS metagenome assembly WNFX01 (sample SAMN13153363, study PRJNA577476) | soil metagenome | isolation source: 40 cm soil or saprolite under grassland replicate 1 | place: USA:California | collected 2016-06-15 | reverse complement strand
AGAGGACGATGCTGGTGATCTAATGATTGAGAGCATCGAGCAAGGACTGCGTGAGCGGCGTTTCGGTTCGGTAGTTGACCTCGCGGTTAATCCCTCAATGCCTTTGCGTATTCGTAGTCTCCTGCTTGATGAACTAGAAATTACTCCAGATGATTTGACTGTCATCGATGGCCCCCTCGGTATGGGCAGTGTCATGGAATTGCATCAGCTGGAGCGACCCGATTTAAAGGATCCACCGTTTATACCACGCATAACGCTAGCACTGCGCAAAGATCAGGATCTCTTTGCAGCCATTCGACAACGCGATCTATTAATACACCTTCCTTATGATACGTTTGACTCAGTAGTGGAATTCATTCGCATAGCCGCGCGTGATAAGGATGTACTGGCAATAAAACAGACATTGTATCGCGTAGGGTCGAACTCACCTGTCGTGCAAGCACTGTTAGAAGCGGTCGAAAATGGCAAACAGGTGGCTGTGTTAGTTGAACTGAAGGCGCGTTTCGACGAGGAAAATAATATCGAATGGGCGAGAGCTCTGGTGAATGCTGGCGTGCATGTGGTGTATGGACTCGTAGAGTTACATGGGCTGACAAACTTGAAGACACATGCCAAAATCGCGCTTGTGGTACGCAAGGAGGCTGATGGTTTGCGTCGCTACGTACATCTAGGCACTGGAAATTATAACGCAACTACTGCTCGTATCTATGAAGACCTCTCCTTGCTCACCTGTCGACCGGAGATCGGAGCTGATGCCTCGGCGCTGTTTAATTTGCTGACTGGCTATTCGCGTCAAAGCTCCTATAGCAAACTGTTGGTTGCTCCTTTGGGAATACGGAAAGGCATAATAGAGCGCATCGAACGTGAAATTGCTTTGCAACTTGAGCATGGCAATGGATACCTGATCTTTAAGATGAATTCACTGGTGGATCCTCAAGTTATCCATGCGCTCTATCGCGCCTCTCAGGCAGGTGTACGTATTGATCTGATTGTGCGAGGTATTTGTTCTCTGCGTCCAGGTGTTGAAGGCGTAAGTGAGACAATTCATGTGAGAAGTCTCGTTGGACGTTTTCTTGAGCATAGTCGTGTTTACTATTTTAGAAATGGTGGTAACGAGGAGATACTTTTGGGCAGCGCCGATATGATGCAGCGCAATCTGGACCATCGCGTCGAGACGCTCTTCCCAATAGAAGATTCTGTGTTACGTGAAGCAATTCTCGAACGCTTATTGAAATCAGCACTCGCTGATACAGTCAATGCACGTGAGCTGATGTCCGATGGGCAGTATGTTCATGTTCAACCAGCCCCTGGAGAGCCACCATTTGATTGCCAGAAGTGGTTTATTTCGCATTCACTACTTGGCTCTGATACAGAGTCGTACGACCATGTAATTAGTGCAAAGCCATCTGGAGCGTGAGGAACTTGGAGGATCACACTTCAGATGGCTTAAAAGTAGGCACCTTTTCATGAGTGCCTATTTTTTATGCCTCTATCAGTTGTAGGCTGTTGGCTTGTCTGGCTGCATAAAATAACCAGGCCTCTTGCTGATCAGAAGGAAATGAATGATACGCCCGGACCGGGAGTAAACTCAACATTCGTTACCTTCCAATAATAGACGCCCCAATTCATATTACTGGCAATCACATGTCCATTTTTCAAAACCTTCTCCACAACTGCTACGTGGCCCAGACCATATGCCCCTTCAATCCAGGGCTGCAAGTTAATAATCGCGCCTGGTGAGGGAGTACTTGAAACATGCCAGTGAAATTCCCTGGCGCGCCCTGTCCATTGCCAGGCGTTTGATTGCGTTTTCCATGGCACGTAGATGCCGTGCAACTGATGGTAGCGATAGCTTGCCCACCAGGTACACTGGCCATAGGGAAAATAATTTCCAGTGCCTTTGACAGGAGGTGGACCGCTACTCGGCCGCGATTTACCAGGAATACAAATCGTCTGATTGACGTAGATCATATTTGGATTGGCAATATGGTCATAGGAGGCGAGCCGTTGCCAGGTTGTATGGTAGCGAGTAGCGATACCTCCTAATGTATCACCGCTTACGACAGTATATATCTGATCTCCGCTGGAGCAGCGGGATAGGGCGAATGCTCCGATTGCCCGGGTACCCAGACCGCCACCTATCAAAACCAAACCCAGAACTGTAACTGCCACCAGGGTGATATGCCGAACTACGGGTGACCTCCAATGCACCCGCTTTTTTTCGCTCATCTTCCCGCTTCTACGATTAAGCCAGATTCGTTGGTATGTTTGCATGCGCAAGTTAACCTCTCCTCTGTATATTGTTGTGGGTCATCACTATGCCCGATCAAATAAATCGGTACGGGTTGAAATATTAGCTTATGCACGAGGTGGGTCAACTTGACACATCTTGAAACATAGGAGAAAAAGGCTACTAAAAAAGTATTGACGGATCAGTAGGGGGATGCTATAGTGTGCCGCATAGAAATTGTATGCCAAGGTAGCTCAGTTGGTAGAGCACAGCACTGAAAATGCTGGTGTCGTCGGTTCGATTCCGTCCCTTGGCACCAATAAGGAAACGTAGGAAGCCTTAAGCCAGGTGAGAAGCGGCTTGAGGCTTTTACTTTTGACTAACCTTCTGCTTATCGCTCAATACCCTTCTGGCTCTGCTTTGTCGTTCAAGCAGGTTATGATAGAAACTCCTCGCTTTCACAGTCTCGGGATGCTTCGATCCCCAGGCCTGTTCCCAAATGTGCAATGCTCGCTGATACAGTGGCTCCGCCTCTTCATATCTTCTCTGCTCCGTGTAGAGCTTTGCAAGATCGTTGAGAGGATAGGCCAGATCAGGATGTTCTGGTCCCAACGCCTGTTCGTCAATGCGTAGCGCTTGTTGATACAACGCTTCGGCCTGCTCCTCTTTCCCCTGCTTCGCATAGAGGAGTGCCAGTCCATAAAGCGGATAAGCCAGAAAAGGATGCTCCGGTTCCAACGCCTGTTCGCTGATGCACAGCGACCGCTGATATAACGCTTCGGCCTGCCCCTCCTTCCCTTGCTTCGCAAAGAGCATCGCCAGATTGTAGAAGGAACTAGCCAGATCAAGATGCTCCGGTCCACATACCTGTTTCCGGATGCACATAGCTTGCTGAACCAATGGTTCGGCCTGCTCATATTTCCCCAGCATCTCGTAAGTGATCCCCAGGCCATTTAGCGCATGAGCGACCTCGAGACTTTCCGGCCCCAATGCGAGCTTCCCGAGGTCCAGCGCTCGTTGAAACAATGCTTCCGACTGTTCAAATTGAGCACGCTCGAAGCAGATGCGTGCCAGCCCATTGAGCGAACGAATTGACTCGGGATGTTCCGACTCTCCTCTCTGCTTCCAGATGCGCAAAGTCCGCTCATACAACAGTTTGGCCTGATCGTATCGACCACGTTTACGCAAATAATCTGCCGCTTTCCGCAGGACCTGAGCGAGATCCTGGTTCCCGCTCTGATTCGACATGGCAGCAGCACATGCCAGCGCGTGCGGCAAGAGGCGCTCACACTGTTCCCAGGCTTCGTAGGCGGCTTCCGGAAATGTCGTATTCAGCACGGCAATCACTTGTCTCATCCACACGTCTCGCTCTTGTCCACTCATAAGCTCGCGCAATACCGTTTGCACCAGGCGATGGAGGGAGAGCGTCTGTGTCTCTGAATGTCGCTGTATGAGCGACAAGCTCCGCAGAGCTGCAATGACCTGGTCGAGTTGAGCTTGATCGGCCGCGACCGGCTCCAGCACTAGCCCAGGATAGGAAATACCTTTCAGCAAGATGCACTCAGGGATGGCATCTGGAGACACGAATGCACAGAAGTGCAACAGGTCCAATGCCTTGGGATGGCGCTGTGCAGCCCGCTGGCAGGCCAGTCCGAGAGTCGCGAGAACAGAGTGAGGGTGATCGACTCCTAACGCCCCCCGTCGATCTAATAACTGGTGACGCTGCTCCTCAAAAGAACGTAGATAGCTCGAGAGGCTGCAGCTCGTCTCCTCGATATAGGCCCCGGCCTGGTCAAGAGCTAAGGGCAGCCCATCCATGGCTGTCACCAGTTTCTCGGCTGCGGCATATTCAACGGGTAGTTGCTGGGCAAGCTGCTGTATCTGCTCGCTGGTGGTTTCCGGCTCAAGCACTTTTGCACGCCGCAACAGAAACAACATCCCTTCCTCTCGTCTCATCGGTGAGAGTTCCAGGCCCAGGGCCAGCGTTCCCAGCACTTGACAGCGCGTGGTGACCAGGATCGCTCCATGTCGGGCTGGCGGCAGATAGCGGCGCAACAGTTCGAGGTCTTCCAGGTTATCCCAAATGAGCAGCCATCGGCTGTGAGTACTCAGCCAGTTCTGCACCGCAGCTACAATGCGCTGTTGATCCGTTTCCTGTTGCTCGGGTAATTGCAACAGATCGGCAATATGCAGCATACTAGATACGATATATTCCACCGTTTCTGCTTCGATCCAGAAGACAGCGCTATACTCCAGGGCGTGCTGGTAGGCATACTCCAGCGCGATCTGTGTTTTGCCAATCCCTGCAAGCCCCTGCAAGGCATACGACTGGGTGAGCGCTACGACTTGCTCCACTTGCAGGCGCGTGTGCAATGTCTCCAGAATCTCCTCGCGCCCGGTGAAGAGTGGATTGCGTTGAAAGGGAACTTGCCAATGAGGGGAGAGCGCGGTCAAACTGGCTTCCAGCAGTTGGCGTGTCTCCTGATCATCCAGAGCCAGCAGCCTGGCCAGTTCCAGAACGAGCCCTCTGGTGGCGGGCAAATAGGTGCCCAGCTCCCATGACGAGATAGTATTCGCATGCACACTGAGATGTTGCGCTAATTGTTTTTGGGTCAGACGTTTGCGCTTTCGAAAGGTTTTGAGCAGCTCTCCAAAACTGGCAGGAAATGTCTGCTGGCTTTCCATAGATTCTCCCATCGGTTTCTAAAGATGATTGCTGCGAGAAAAAGCGAAAATATCCAACTCTTTACTCCCCTACGAGACATGCCAATGATGGACTGACATGAAACCTTGAGCGACCTGTTCTCGTTCCTGCTCGATCTACTTGTGAAACTATCATTATCTGAAAGGGAAGCGCTGCCTCCTGTTCTTACTTATTACTATTACGAAATACGACGACGAACAGGAAAAATTCACAGCTAAACCATGAATGTGGCATAGTAAACTTCCTCTAGAAGCACCTTGAGTACTTGAGGAACAATTTCTTGGAATAGACAGTGTAGAACGAGCTTTTCAGCCATGTTTTAGCTGTAAAAGAGGTATTCCCGATTTGAGAGAAACAATTTTTCTTCAATATCAGCAAATCATGAGCCATTCTATCAATTAGAGGAGGAAATGATGCTCAAAAAACCCAGACCACGTTTTCTACTGTTCTCCTTTTCACTCGTTGCTTTGCTGCTGCTGATTCTCAGCGCCTGTGGTGGGACGTCGACGCCGTCATCGTCGTCAAATACCTCTGCCGGTACACCGGTCAAGGGAGGTACGTGGACCGACGACCTGTATGAAGAGCCGGACTCTTTGATTCCCAATGCCTCTTCGGAAACGTTCTCGGATATGGTCGACAACACAATCTATGCCCCGCTCTTTCTTGGCAATGTGAAAGGCCAGATCACCCCGGGCATTGTCACAGAACTCCCCTCCACAGCAAATGGCGGTATCAGCGCTGATCTGAAAACCTGGACCTTCCATCTGAAATCAGGGCTGAAATGGTCCGATGGCCAACCCTTGGATGCAAGGGATGTGGATTACACCTGGAAACTCTGGACAAACCCGAAGTTTACCCCGGCCAGTACGACCGGCTTCAACCTGATCAAATCGGCGACCGTCTCCCCTGACAATCTGTCGATCACCTTCAACCTGTCGGCTCCATTCTCGCCTTTCCTCTCGATTTGGGCGGATGGGCTGAACGCTCCGGTGCCGGAGCACGTCTTTAGCAGTATGGCCCCTGATAAGATCCTGACCTCGAGTCAGAACCTGAAGCCGACAGTGACGAGTGGTCCGTTCATGTTGAGTGAGAGCATACCGGGCGATCACTACACCGTGGAGCGTAATCCCAACTACTACCTGGCCTCCCAGGGCCTGCCGTACCTCGATAAGATCGTGTTCCGCGTGGTGACCAATCAAGATACCATCCTCAAGGATTTCCAGGCCGGGACCATCGATTCAGCCTACTTCCTGGATGTCTCGAAGTTCCTGGCGTATCAGAAACTGGCGCCTACCTATATGACCTACACCAATCCCTATGCCACCCTCTTCGAAGCGATGTACTTCGACTTCCACAATCCCATCCTGGGGACGCATCCTGCTGTACGCAAGGCCATCGCGATGGCGATTAATCACAACGCCTTGATCCAGGTCGCTCGTCGTGGATATGCAGCTCCACTGTGTACCGACCATGGCCAGGGGTACGTTCCTGGCTACCAGGCCAATGCTCCCTGCCCAGCATACGATGTTGCCGCGGCCAATGCCTTGCTGGCGCAAGACGGCTGGACCACGAAGGATCAGAACGGGATTCGCTCGAACGTGAGTGGTCAGCGCTTGGAGTTCAAGTACTCAACCACGGCTAACAATATCTGGCGCGCGGATGACGAGTTGCTCTTGCAACAGCAGTTTCAGGCCATCGGCATTAAGCTCGACATCCAGAACTATCCCGCCAGCACGTTCTTCGGCACGTTCCTGAATGATGGGAAGGCTGGTGTGTATGACATCGCCGAGTTCGAGACTAGTTTCACTTACGACGCTGATGACTACGCGCTAGAAGCCTGTAGTCAGATCCCACCAAACGGGGCCAACTTTTCCTTCTACTGTAACCATCAGTTAGATGCACTGTATGCACAGGAGGAGGCAACTACGGATCCGACAGCCCGCCAGCAAGCCTTCGATCAGATCCATCAGATCTACCTGACGCAGTTCCCGTTTATCACGCTCTACAGCGCGATTGACCTCTCCGTGCACAAAAACGTCACCCAGAACTACGCTCCCGGTTCAGAGGGTGCAACCGAGACGGTTGGTGTCATGAACTGGTGGTGTACGAACGGTCAGTGTTAGTTGTGATGAGGACATGTGTGGTACGTACACTAGTCGTGTAATGTGAAAGGTGTCTCCGGTTGGCTATCCACCAGGGTAATCGGCCGGAGACACCTTTACCGGAGGTATCTATGGGACGATATATCATCAGGCGTATCTTGCAGGCCATACCCCTGCTGTTTCTGCTCACCATCTTCATGTTCACCTTGATTCATTTGCTGCCAGGCGGACCCGACCAGGTGATTTTTAATCCGCATTTGAGCCCGGCTGGCCGAGCAGCATTACGTGCACGTTTTGGGCTGGATCAACCAGTGCCGATCCAGTACCTCAAATGGTTGGGCAATGCCTTAACCGGCAACTTTGGCTTCTCGTTTGGCACCAATCAGCCGGTGGCTGAAATCATCGCACAGCGCTTTCCCGCGACGTTGCAGTTGTTTGTTCCCGCACTCACGCTGGCGCTGGTGTTCGCGGTGCTGCTGGGGATAATCTCTGCGCTGCGTCATGGTACGGCCACCGATTACGCCTTGACGACCCTGTCCTACTTTGGCATTTGCATGCCCATCTTTCTGCTGGGGCTCTTCGCGCAGGAAATCTTTGGCGTCTGGTTACACTGGTTTCCCACCTCTGGCACCTTGAGCTACGGAAACAACCTCAATGCGGTGAGTGTGTTAATAGATCACCTCCAGCATCTGATCTTGCCGGTGCTGGTACTGGCCACCACCTTTGTCGCCGGGTGGAGTCGCTACATGCGCTCCAACATGATCGATGTGGTAAAGCAAGATTATATGCGTACGGCGCGTGCCAAGGGGGTCGGGACCTCCTCGCTCATGCTGCGTCACGCCTTGCGTAATGCCATTATTCCCCTGATTACCGTCGTCGCGCTTGAGTTTGGCGCGGTAGCCGGCGGTGCGACGATCACTGAGGGCATCTTCGCCTGGCCGGGCATGGGATTACTGTTTTTCCAATCGTTGGAGATCCGCGATTACCCGGTGTTGCTGGCAGAACTGCTGCTGGGCGCGGTCTTTGTGATTGCGTTCAACCTGATCGCCGATATCCTCTACGCGGTGATGGATCCGCGGATCCGTTACTCGTAGGATGGAGGAAAGAACCAGTTACAAGAGAGGAGACTCTTAATGAATATCTTTGAACAGCTTGGGAGCACTTCGACACAGGAAGAGGTCGAACCCTTTCTGGAGGTGACCACCGAGTTAGTGCAAGAGCGGCGCAGCCAGGGTCACATCATTTGGGATCGCTTTATTCGCAACCGTGCCGCGGTGGTAGGCGCGGTTGCCCTGCTGGCGCTGGTGCTCTTCTGCTTCGTCGGCCCCTATCTCTGGACGCTCAACCCCAATACGCCAAGTGCACTGAGTGCGAATGCTACGCTGGCGAGTCCCACTCTGGCGCATCCCTTCGGCACCGATGATGTGGGGCGCGATACCATGGCTCGCGCAATGTATGGAGGCCGTGTCTCGCTGCTGGTCGGGTTTACCTCGATGCTGATGGCCATCATCTTCGGCATCGGCATCGGCTCATTTGCCGGCTATTATGGGGGGGTGGTAGACAACATCTTAATGCGTTTCACCGACGTGATCCTGGCCGTGCCGCTCTACCTGTTGCTGTTTGTGCTCTCGGCGGCCTTTACCGATGGCACCCCCAAGAGTGTGATTTTCTTGATCGCGATCTTTGGCTGGACGTATGCCGCGCGCCTGGTACGAGGGGAGTTCCTGACGCTCAGGGAGCGGGAGTTCGTGATGGCGTCACGTACAATTGGGGCGCGCGATTTTCGCCTGATGTTCCGCCATATCCTGCCGAATGCCGCCGGGCCGATCATCGTCAACGCTACACTGCTCATTGGAGCCAATATCATTCTGGAGTCGGTGCTGAGCTACTTTGGCTTCGGCATCCAGCCGCCCGTTTCGAGTTGGGGGAGTATGATCAGTGTCGGGGGCGATTTCTTTGATGTCGATCCGTGGCTGGTGTTTATCCCTGGCCTGCTGATTTTCTTTACCGTGCTCAGCTTTAACCTGGTGGGTGATGGTTTGCGCGATGCCCTCGATCCCTACATGACGGAACGTTAAATGCATAACTTGAAATACCCATATGTATTCAGAAACGCTGCTCTCGCAGTGAGATCGCTGAAGATATTGTCCTGGATGTTTTCCTGATGGTGCTCCGACAACAGGACTTTGCTACGTTCGATGAGCAGAAACAGATATCCTGGCTCTGGACTATCACACGCAACAAAGTTGTAGATCGCTTCAGGAGGAGCGCTCGCCATCAACACGTACCAATCGACTGGCTCGCCGGCTCGCTCTACGAGGACGATGAGTTCTCTCCCGAGCGCGAGAGCTTGAAGCGGGAGGAGTACACACAGTTGCATCTAGCCATCAAGGGGCTGCCAGAGCAACAGCAAGCGTTGTTGCACTTGCGATTTGGCTGTGGACTACGATGTACTGAATTCGCTTCTGTCCTCGACAAAAGCGGACGCAGATCTACTTTGCTGGCTATGGCTGGATAAATTTTGAGCCTTCACCAAGTTTTCCGCGGTTTCTACGCCCGCTTGCAACTAACGACATACAAATTCCGTCCCTTGGCACCCCTCAACCCATATAGGGTTCCAGAATCTCGATCACCTCATCTACTACAAATGGCTTTTGTAGGATTGCCTCGACCTCGATCGACGCTGCTTCCTCCAGGTTATCCATCGCGGACATCAGTATGATGATATGCCGCTTGCGCAAGTGAGGGTCTGCCTCGAGTACAGCGCATAGGTCCTTGCCGCTCATTCCGGGCATCATGATATCCAGAAAAACGAGATAATCTTGATCGCTGCGCAGCAGTTGCAAGGCTTCATGGCCATTGCGTGCAACTGCAATGGAGTAACCCTCAAAATCCAGAATATCTGTCATCATATCGCGAATAACAGGATCATCGTCAACTACTAAAATTTTGTGAGTATTGTTATACAGGTTCATCGTCTGGACTCGTTTCAATAGCCGCATCAGTGCATAGGAGATAAAAGCTAAAGACAGAACCTTCACCAGGGATACTCTGCTCAAGCCAGAGCCTACCGCCCATTGCCTCTATGTAGCGGCGGCAAATGTAAAGACCCAGACCCGATCCACGGATCGGAGTTGTTAAAGAACGAGAGGCGCGCACAAACTTTTCGAAGATTTTCTGCTGATCTCCAGGATCAATACCCTCCCCTTCATCACATACACGCACCAACGCTACCTCGGGATCGATACCATCGGCCAGCAAAGCGTAATCAACCTGGTCTTCTGGTAACTGGGAAAGCGTAGTAGCACTCCCCGTGACGATGATTCGACCACCAGGTGGGGAATATTTGGCGGCATTATCCAGCAGGTTAGTCATCACTTGTCGGAGTCGCGTTGCATCACAATGTAACCAGATATCCTCTGCTATCTGCAATGTGATCTTCTGCTCAATATTGATGCTCAGCATGGTTGAAGCCATTTCCGCAGCAGTAAGTAATTGCACTGGTCCCGGCTTCAGCTCCAACTTTTTGTCGAGTGCTCCCATTTTCGCTGCCTCGGTCATATTTGATACCAGATCGCTTAATTGCTGCGTGGCGCTGCCAATTTTCGTGGCAAAGCGCAGGATTTGTTGTGGGGTAATGCGCCCGCTTTGCCGCTTTAACAGTGATGAGTAGCCGCTAATGGCGCTGAGTGGTGTGCGTAGCTCGTGAGAAGCAGTTACGATAAATTCGTCCTTGAGTTTATCCATACGTTGCAACTCAGCGTAGGCTTCTTGTATCTGCTCAAAGAGCTGAGCATTCCGGATAGCGCTCGCGGCCTGTCCAGAGATGGCAAGCAGTGCTTGCAACTCTTCAGGACGGAACGTGCGATTCGAATGTGGTGTATGTAGCGCCAGAATACCCACGATCTCCATCTGGTAGCGTACTGGAATCATTAGCATCTTTTGAATGTGGGTTTCACGTAGAAAGATCACACCGCCTTCCTCGCTCTCCTGAGCGAGTTCCTCGAGCAAAGTTGGATCTAAGTAGAAGAATGTCTCATTTTCAACCAGGCGTTCCAGGATCGAGCCTTTGAATGGAAGGCGGATCATTTCTATGAGGTCTTCATGCTTCTCATCTTTACTTGCGCTATGATTTGTATCCTTCCACTCACCGGTTTTGTCGTAGATAGCCTGAGCGACTAATTCTTGTTCGCCGGTTGAGAGTTGGAAAAAGGTACACATTTCAGCCTGTACCAGATTTGCTACGGTCTCGACAAATGTGTGCAGCAGCTCTGAGACATTCAATACAGTGCTGATAGCTTGCAAAGCGTTATACATTGCAGCTAGTGATTCTTGACGCTGTTTTGCTTTGAGTAAGGCCTGGCGCGAACGATCGTAGAGTTTGGCATTCTCTATACTGACCGTGATAATCTGTACCATTGTTTCAAGGATCAGTATTTCCTCAGGGCTGTATGCATCGGGGCGCGAACTGGTTAGACAAAGCGAGCCGACAACGCGTGTAAACATTTTCATAGGGAGTAATAAAAATGTCTCTGCCCTGCTTTGATCACCCCAGGTACCTTTCAACAATTCCTCGTACTTACCATAATTTCCAGACTCCTGGCTTTCAAGAGTAAGAAGTAGCGTGCGTTTTTCCTCCTGGGTGACTTGCCACCACACGGGGCGGCTTTCGCGGGTGTCCACCATGGGCTGTTCCAGCAATAGGTCATTACGATTCCCATTATCAATAGCAAACACGTCATAGATCTTCCTGGTATCACGGTCGTAGAAGGTGAGCAGCATTGAGGAAACGTCGACTACATTGGTGACAAACTGATAGACATCCTCGACCAGGTTTGAAAGCTTGACTGCTGTAGGAAATGCTGTGCTAATCTGTTGGAGACGTTGCATATAGTCTCGTGTGCGCAAATGCAGGTGTTGCAACTGGTCATTCAGTATATAAAGGGCGATGCGTTCGGTACTTTGTTGTATTTCGAAACGCTGCTTTTGTTGGAAGCCCTTTCCTGAACTCGCCTGGTAAAGTATGACTACACCAAGCGCTTTGGAAGGTTGCCTCCTGTTAAGTGCATCAAAGGCAAGCTCAGGTATAGTAATCGGCGCGCTGAGATACCAACTTGGGGTGATATCTGGCGGAAATGGTGCCTGGTCAACTGGTTGAAAGGATAAGACGTAGTCTTCATGACGGATGATGAGTGGTTCATTTTTCCGCCATGTGTAGCCAATTAAATCCCGGCCATAGGGATACGCAGTCCCAACTGGAAAAAGAGCGCTTTTTTCCAGTGATAGTATCGGGTCTGTTTCTAATGGCTGTGAGAGGTGTCTCATTCTACCCAACGCTGATGAAGACGGGTTTGCTAAATCGACAGTGACACGTTGCCGGTAAGAAGTAGTGCCCGCGCTTGCTATGTTACTGCCTACAGAAGCAGGGATGGCGCTGCGCAAGCGCATATGCAGGCATATGACCATCTGGCTGACACTTTCATCGTAGAGTGCAATGCAGCCACCGGTAACCCCAAACTGCCTGATCAAATCCTGTAAAAGTTTTTTGAGCAGTGGTAAGGGGTATTTCTCGACTGTTGAATATGGTTCTGGTTCTCCCCATGTAGCGGTAGACATCCAGTTTGTTTCTCCTCAAGATATATTACAATTCACCTTGAGTAGTGAAGATTTCATCTACAAATAAATACTGTTGCTTGGGCTCCGCTATTTTAAGGTCTTTCGGTTTTAGCCCATCCGTATCTATACCAAATATGAGGACAGGTATATCTATATCTGATACCCCTCTATGTTCTAAGTCCCAAACAAATTGCTCAAAATAAGATACGCCTGTAGACATTTCTTCTGCGAAAGCTTTTACTGGTACAATCTCTATGCCACAGTCAATTACACCCATTTTGGCAAAAATCGTCATTTTAGCACATACATTATAAACCATGAAAGAATACTTGCCGAATTGGACTTCGACACCAAGCTGGCTTTTAACAAAATCCATATCCCTATATGGCGCTTGTTCTCTGCCACTTCGGATCGGTGGTGTATAGCCAGGAACATAATATTCTTTTGAATATTCCGCGATAACTTTGTGGTTAATCCAACCCTTTGACGTGAATTGCTCTTTGAAGGCTTCATTAAGCGCAGGTGGGCTATACAGTACCTTATCCCTCATTGTTTTCTCTTTGCTTACTTTTGTCTTGCAATATTCTGCATCTACTGCCTCGATAACTTGCAATACCTCTTCTAGTTCTGAACGGTGTTGCTTCCCAATGACTTCCTTACCATCATTAAATGAGTATATTCCTGCGATAAGCATTACAACTTTTCTCCATTGCTGAATTGTTTCCATTCAAATGGAACTTGTGACACTTTCTCACGTCCTGATGGTTTATGAACAGGCTGCCCAAGCTTGCGCGTTTTTAGTGTTCCATTAACCAGTTGATATATTCTTTCCTTGCTGATGGCAATATACTCCTCCTCTTTCTCAACTCCAATAGCTTTTCTTCCGTGCATGAGAGCGGCTAGAAGGGTTGATCCCACGCCACTGTAAGGGTCTAAAACCCGGTCATTTTCGTTTGTAAGCGCAAGGACACAACGCTCAACAAGTTCTACAGGGAATTGGCAGGGATGATCCGTTTTTTCTATATGGTTTGCTTTCACATTTGGTATATCCCAAACACCAGTTTCCCACTCCTCGATGAGAAATTCCCATATATCTGAAGGGTTTTTCCCCAATGGGTTTCCAGATGGCAGTCCTTTGTTGGGCCCTTTGAAATGTCGTTTCCCAGGATATTTAGCAGGTATACGAACAGGGTCAAGGTTAAAAGTATAGTTGTCACTTTTTGTAAACCATAAAATGGTTTCATAGCGTCCAGAAAATCTCTTTGAAGCGTGCAAGCCGTGTTCGAAATGCCAGACAATTCTATTTCTTAGTTTTAGTCCATGCTTCTTGAAAATGTGATAATAAAAGACATCAAGAGGAAAAACTTCACCTTCATCAACGTAGTTTCCTGTTTGCCAACAAATACTTCCATCCTCTTTAAGGATACGTACCAACTCACTTATTACTTCTTCTTGCTCAGTAAGGTATGTAGTAATATCCTGCTTACGTTCATATGACTTGCCGATATTGTAAGGAGGAGAAGTGACAACGAGAGAAATGGCCTGATCAGGTATCATTCTCAAGAAGCTGCTTGAATCACCGTGGTGGAGCGTAACATAATTACTGTCATCATAATTTTCCACGATGATAGGTGGATTAAAATCCGATGAAGACTGAAACAGACGAGAATTTATCATGCTATTCAACCTCTATAAAATTGATTGTCTACATGTGGCACAGTATACATGACGAAGAACAGGCACCACACGGCAACGCAATTTGACAATGCCCAAATCTCAGAGCTATTATGCTATAAAGAAAAGCAATACTATCCTTACTAACTGGAGGACTACCCCATGACAGAATCCACAGCCAGCGACGGGACTGTGTTTTATGATTATCGTCTATCTAATGGTCTGCAAATTGTAGGTCAGCCTATGCCCGATTTTGAGTCAGTGGCAGTTTCATACTATGTGCGCACAGGTTCGCGAGATGAACCAGACCCCGGTATTGCGGGCGTTTCCCACTTTCTGGAGCACATGGTATTCAAGGGTACAAAAACGCTGGATTGGCAACAGATAACTCTTGAGTTTAATAAGATAGGGGCTGAGCTTAATGCCTTTACCTCGCATGAGGCCACCGTCTTTTACGCGCGCGTCCTGGGTGAATACGTGGAACGGGCCGTCGAGTTACTAAGCGATATGATGTATCCTCGCCTGGTCGAGAGTGACTTCGAAACGGAAAAAGAGGTTATTATCAACGAAATTGCACGCTCCGAAGACCAACCCTATAATCTGGCTTTCCGGCGTATGATGCAGACCTATTTCGGTACTCATCCTCTTGGGCATGATGTGCTGGGTTCACGCGAAAGCATTCGCAATATGCATATTGAGCAGATGCGCGATTATTGGAAACGTCGCTATGCCGCGAACAATATCATTCTAGCAATCGCTGGTAATTTCGATTGGGAGCTAATTGTCCGTCTCGCCGAAAAACATAGTAATTCCTGGCAAACAGGAGATACTGGGCGCGATGTTGGGCCATTTGAGCCGGCACATCCGATTAACGACATCATTGTTGATAAGAATCTCAAGCAGCAGATCATGATTATTGCGATGCCAGCAGTAGATATAAAGGACCCCGATTACTATGCAGCCAACCTTGGCAGCAGTATACTAGGTGATAGCGATGGCTCTCGCCTTTTCTGGAACATCCATCAAAAGGGCCTTGCAGAATCTGCCAGCGCCGGTATTCTGGCCATGGAAGGTACTGGCATCATGTTGATGGAGGCAAATTCGACACCAGAGGAGGCTCCCCACGTCCTCAAATTGCTGCGTGCCGAACTGGATAGCCTGTTGGAAGATGGAATACACGAGGATGAACTACGTCGTGCCAAAGATAAATGGATCAGCAGCCTTGTTCTGAGCAGCGAGTCAACGTTCTCTCGCATGCGCTCCCTCGCCAGCGATTGGGTAACTGAAGGTCGCCTGATAAGCGTTGACGAGGAGGTAGAGCGTATTGAGAAAGTGACGGCTGAGGATGTGATGCGCTCTTTGCACCGCTTTCCTATGCGTGACAAACAAGTTCTCACAACCCTGGGTCCTTTGAGCGAGGAGGAATTGCTGGTCTGATGAAAGATGGCGGTATCAGCTTTGCTGTTCCGTTTCGCCACTATCTTCTGTCACAGCCCGTAACACACGTGCAACTTGCGGCGCCTTGGTTTCTCCTGCACGCCTCTCATTGCCTGCTAGTGGCTCTGTGACTCCGGTAGGCAAGGGGCGTGGTATTGGTGGCATGACAGGCGCTTCAGGAGCAATGCCTAATTTGAGATCGACAAAGCGACGAAAGCCGGGGGAGTAGTAACCACGCTCCCCATACCAGAGGTAGCGTAAACGTGTCTCGCTAAGCTCTTTACTCATATAATCTTCCCATGCTTCCCAGACGTCATTGGGCATGCCTCCTTTTTGAGCCTGTGTCCAGATGTGTTCGAAGAAATCAAGCATAGCTGTCCCAAGCCAGCGCACACGCTCACGCAACTCTGGATCAATGGCCCGCATCGCTTCGCCCGGTTCACCCTCAACTTTGCCTCTTTCTGGTACTTGCGGCATGGGAATCTAGCAATCTGCGATTTATCCCAACGATAACGTTCTTTCAAGCAGACGGAAATATCCTTTCTTGTTAAGGAGGTTATCGTGCGTAAAAAAGTGGTCGTATTTTTAGTCGTTGTAGTCGTTTTGCTCATTGGCAGTTTTATTTTCCCCAGTCGTTTCCTGCATTCGGCAAATGCAGAGGCTCGACTTCAGCCAATGGATGTTGGTAGCCTTCCCCCTTTGTTGAGTGCCAGTCAATTGCTGGGGGCTGATCAGTCAAATCGGACACTGCACATGAGTATTGGGCTTGCGCTGCGTAACCAGGACCAACTTAGTGCGTTATTGCAGAGCCTGTATGATCCATCTTCTCCTAACTATCACCAGTATTTGACGCCAGACGAGTTTGCGCAGCGATTTGGTCCTACGGCTGAGCAACGACAGGCAGTCATCGACTATTTAATCCAGAAGGGATTTACTGTCACTCAGACCTATACTGATCTGATCGATTTTAGTGGGTCGGAGTCACAAGCCGAGCAGGTCTTTGGTGTCACCATCAATGATTATCTGGGACCAGATGGGCGCATTTTTTATTCCAACGCTACACTTCCAATGCTCCCAGCCTACTTGACTTCCGCTATTACTTCCATAAGTGGCCTGGACAATGCCAATCGGTTCTCTCATCCACCCATTCCAGGGCACAATGTCCCGGCGGTTGATCCTAATGCTGGGAGTAACTGCCCAACTGCGGGTCAAAGCGGAGGGGGTGGTGGTGGCGGCATCTTTGGCGGTGGTAGCCAGGTAGCCTACATTCCAAGCCAATTTGCTAAAGCCTACAACTACGATGGTTTACACAGAGCTGGTTTGCATGGCGAAGGTCAAACTGTTGGCGTCTTTGAATTGGATGGCTACTCACAGAGCGATGTTCAAGCATATACCCAGTGCTTTGGAGGCGGGAACGTTCCCCTTCAGAATGTCATACTCGATGGGTTTAATGGGCAGCCAGGCGCAGGCGCTATTGAAGTCGAACTGGACATTGAAGTCATTCTGAGCCAGGCTCCCAATCTGGCAAAGTTGATTGTCTACGAAGCGCCCAATACAACACAGGGTTACAATGATGAATTTGCGCGTATCATCAAAGATCGTACGCCTGCCATCAGTGTCAGTTGGGGCGATTGCGAGAAAAACATGGGCCAGCAGGAAGCGAACCAGGAGAATCAATTCTTCAAGCAAGCTGCCGCGCAGGGTCAGACTATTCTAGTCGCATCGGGTGATAGTGGTAGTTCGAGTTGCTTCCAGTTGGGGGGACAGGGTTTCGATACCTCACTGAATGCAGATGATCCCGCAGCACAGCCATATGTCACAGCCGTGGGTGGCACAAATCTCTCACTGAACGCTAACAACAGCTACCAGTTGGAGACGGTATGGAATGGCGGGTTTTTAGGCGGTGCCAGTGGTGGTGGCATCAGCCAGTTCTGGAAACAACCTTCATGGCAGACTGGTCCCGGCGTTCAGAACCAGTATTCAAATGGTATGCGTGAGACACCAGATGTCTCGCTTGATGCTGATCCTGCAACAGGGTACCCGGTTTACTGCACAGCAGGCTCCTCGTGTAATAGCAGTGGAGGGACCTTTGGTGGAGGATCAAGTGGAGGTTGGATTACTGTTGGTGGTACTTCGGCAGCCGCACCAATGTGGGCTGCTATGGTTGCTCTTGCCAACGAACAGGCTGCGAAATCAGGTAAAAAGCCGCTTGGCTTCCTCAATCCTGCGCTGTACAAGATTGGCAGTAGCTCTAATTACGGTAGAGATTTCCATGACATTGTCCCTTCCAGTAACTCCAGTACGCCATCTAATAATGATGAGGGCTTTAATGGAGGAGCCTATCCTGTTACCCAGAACTATGACATAGCAACAGGCTGGGGGACATTCGATGCTGCGAAGCTTGCTGCTACCTTAGTAGCGATGAGGTAATTCAACTTCATAAGTACCGAAGAAGGTATGGTATAACCGGGATGCCGGTGCCATACCTTCTTCTGGTTTAAAGGCTGTGTTTGTTGAAGGCTAAGTTTCCTGGCGTATTCGCGTCTATTGCCTTTTACAAACTCGTATGATACACTTTCAAATGGGATAATAGGACTTATTTTTAGTAAGCATATTTCTAATTTTGGCTTTTACTTCTGTAGGTGAAGGCAGAAGTGAAGATAGATACAAAAAAATACATATAAAAACGCTACATATATTGGTGTAGTGAGGAGGTTTCTTTTACCTTGACAACAGAAAAAATTCGACTTATCCCGCTAGGAGGCCTGGGGGAAGTCGGAAAGAACATGATGGTCGTAGAGTATGGTGACGATATCATCATCATTGATTCCGGGCTGATGTTCCCCGACGACGAAATGTTCGGCGTAGACCTTGTTATCCCCGATACAAGTTATCTCAATGACAAAAAGCACCGCATACAAGGCATCTTCATTACTCATGGACATGAAGACCATATTGGTGGTCTACCGTACATCTTACCGATGCTCGATTTCCCTCCCATTTTTGCGACACGTCTTACCCAGGGACTGATTAGCGTTAAACTCAGAGAGCATAAGGTGCTCGATAAAACAAGTATCAACGCCGTTACGCCCGGTGACCAGGTAGCATTGGGAGAATGCCTGGTTGAGATTGTACGTGTCAATCACAGCGTGCCCGACGCGGTAGCTCTTGCTATTCACACGCCAATCGGCACTGTCGTCCATACTGGTGATTACAAGTTTGACCATACGCCGATTGACGGAAAACCTGCCGATTTTGGCACCCTTGCGCGTATTGGCAACCAGGGCGTCCTTGTGATGATGGGCGATAGTACGAGGGTCGAGTCTCCTGGATACACGCCGTCCGAGCGCGTCATCAATGACTCATTCGACAAAATTTTTGCTAATGCGCCTGGGCGCATCATCATCGCCACCTTTGCATCGCTGCTTTCGCGGGTACAACAGGTTATTGATACTGCCACGCGTTACGAACGCGTGGTTGCCCTTGTAGGCCGCAGTATGGTCAACAATGTGCAAATGGCAATTGACCTTGGGTATTTGAACTTACCTAAGAGTATGCTCATCCGTGCAGAAGACATAAACAAATTTCCACCAGAGCGTGTCGTCATTATCTGCACTGGCAGCCAGGGAGAGCCAACCTCGGCTCTCACTCGCATTGCAAATCAGGATCATCGACTTGTGCGCATTCAGCCGCATGATACGGTTATTCTCTCTGCTACACCGGTGCCGGGAAACGAGAAAATGGTCAACCGCACCATCAACAACCTCTTCCGCCAGGGCGCAGAGGTGTACTACCAGGCCATCGCCAATGTGCACGTTTCAGGCCATGCTGCCCAGGAAGAACTGAAGTTGATGTTGAATCTGTTGCGCCCAACGTTCTTCCTACCCATTCATGGAGAATATCGCCAACTCACCCTCCATGCCAAGCTGGCCTATTCGATCGGCATTCCCGAAGATCATATTGTCATCTCCGAGGATGGAGATATCGTCGAAGTCACCCCGGATTCAATCAAAGTCACGGACCATGTCCCCTGTGGCAATGTGTTCGTGGATGGACTTGGCGTGGGGGATATCGGACAAATTGTGTTGCGTGACCGCCAGGTGCTGGCTCAGGATGGCATTCTGATGGTGGTGCTCACCGTTGATAAAGAGACAGGACATCCCCTGGCCGGTCCGGATATCGTCTCGCGAGGGTTTGTCTACGTGCGCGACTCTGAAGAACTCCTGGAGAGTGCACGAGAGCGTGTGCTTGAATCGTTCATTGGGTTGAATGGCCACGCTTCAGATTGGTCGTTCGTCAAGGATAAGATCAAGCATACGCTAAGTGAATACCTTTACGAGAAGACACATCGTCGTCCGATGATTCTGCCGCTCGTGATGGAAGTGTAAAGGCGCATTTACTCCGGGCAATTCGAGAATACTCCCGTGCTTTCACTTGCTTCTCTGGAACATATGCGCTATGATACAGGTGTCTTCGTGTCTCTTGCACGGCAAGAAGGAGGAAACCAGCATGGCGGCAGATGATCAAAGAAAAGAACAGAAGAAGCAGGGACGTGTAGGGCCAAGTGTAGATGCAAGCAAGACTTCTCGTGTCAGCAGAGCGGCCGGAAATATAGGTTCTGAAAGCATGCGCGTCGAGCAGCGTTCCAATACTTCTGTTCCTGCAAGACGATCACGGGGCAATAAGCAGACGCCCAAAAAGGGTAGTTCTGCTAATCGCCCTGCCCCTGCTACCGCCGATTCACGCATTATTGGTCGCATGCATCGTAAATGGCAGTCTCTAGAACCTTACCACAAGCAAACCATCTTTAGTATATTCTTGCTTATCCTGTCGATTCTCCTGTTTGGCGCGCTTACACTTTGGCATTCTCTTCCGATATTCGGGCCACTTGACGGCTTCTTTCTGACGTTCTTTGGCTGGGCTGCCTACCCTCTCATCATTGGCATGATTGCCTTTTCCTTTGCTCATCTCATTGAGGGAATGCGCAAGACACACTTTGTTCGCTGGTCCCTGGTATTAGGGCTGCTGGTACTACTGCTCTTAGCGCTAGCAGAAAGTCTGTTGATTCTGGGAAATCACACAGGAGGAATAATTGGCTCCTTAATGATTCACCCTCTACTTGGTTGGCCAGCGTTTGTTCAGCATGTCCTGGTCATAGGGTTGTTCGTTATTATTGCCATTCTTACCTTTCGCATCACCTTCGGGCATGTATTGCTATTCACTGGCTATGTCAAAAAGATGGCCACCTCTGTTCCTAGAAAATCACCGAGCGGAAATGCTGCTGGCCTTTCGCCGTTTCTTGGGCAGCGTCCTCAGTACAGTCGTTATGGAAGTCAACCAGCGATTTCGCCCGGCACTTCAAACAGACAACAAGTTGGCGAAGATGAAGAAGAGGATTTTGACGACGAGGGGGATATTGATTTCGATGCTGATTTTAGCGTTGAAGACGACCCACTCAATGATATTAACCTTCACAAACAACAGGTTGGTCTGGTACCTCGTGGTTCGCGTGCAGCCCAGCAATTGAACCGCGATGAGCACAAAGCTGCCGTTCAGGGAGCGCGTCAACAGCCTTTGCCTTTCGCCGAGAGCGGGCAGGTAGATGCTAATAGCGCCGTGCAAGGCACAGAGAGCGATACAAATTACGAAATGGAACCATTGGCGCCCAATCCTTTGCGCGCTAATCAGCTAAAAATTGTCACCCGTGCCGCTAAACAGGCTGAGGTAGAGTCACCATGGAAACTTGTTAATACATCCATCCTGAACAACCCCGAAGAAGTCAAACTCCATTTGTTGGGTGATGATACTGCGTCGCTAGCAAAAATTATTCAGGATACACTGCTTAGTTTCCGTGTTGAGGCTGAAGTCAGGCAGGAAGACATCAGCATTGGCCCGACTGTCATTCGTTTTGGCATTCGTCCAACGGGCAAACCTGCTCTGAAGGAAGATGAGAAAGGGCGGCTGGTTCCTATCAAAGATGCTGCTGGCAACATTGTCTATGAACAGCGTACTCGTGTGAGTCGTATTATGGCATTGCAGAACGATCTCGCTCTCGTGCTCGAAGCCAAGACGATCCGCATGGAAGCCCCTGTTCCTGGTCGTCCCTATATTGGTGTCGAGATTCCCAATAAAAATAGCCGGCTTGTGACCTTGCGAGAAGTGTTGGAGAGCAAAGAGTACCAGGCGGCAAAGGCAAAATCCAGGCTGGCCATTGCTCTGGGTAAAGACGTAGCGGGTGCGGTGCGTGTCGGCGATCTAGCACGTATGCCACACCTGCTGATCGCCGGGGCTACAGGAGCTGGAAAGAGTGTCGCGATCAACGCTATCATCGCCAGTATCCTCACCCAGGCCACGCCGGATGACGTGCGCCTGTTGATGATCGACCCTAAAATGGTCGAATTAAACATGTATAACGGTGTTCCTCACCTGCTTTCACCAGTCGTAACAGAAGTTGATAGGGTCGTCGGCTTATTAAAGATTGCCATTGCCGAAATGGAGAAACGCTACCGTGTCTTTTCGCAATTGGGTGTACGTAACCTGGACGGGTATCGCAAGCTGCGAGTAGAACGACTGGCTCGCGGCGATACAATGTTGAAAAATCTCCCTGCCATTGTGATTATCATCGATGAACTGGCGGATCTGATGATGGCTGCTCCTGAAGAGGTTGAAGGATTGATTTGTCGTCTAGCGCAACTTGCGCGAGCAACGGGCATTCACCTGGTGATAGCCACCCAACGTCCCTCGGTAGATGTAATTACGGGTCTCATCAAAGCAAATATCCCGACGCGCATCTCGTTTATGGTCAGTTCAGCGGTTGACTCGCGCACAATCATTGATATGGGCGGCGCGGAACGTCTGCTTGGTCGTGGCGATATGCTCTATCTCCCGGCTGATGCAGGCAAGCCTGAACGCATACAGGGAGCGTTTGTTGCTGATGATGAAGCAGACAGGCTGATCTCATACTGGAAACAGCAGACTGTCGAGCACGCTGCTGCCACCGCTGCTGCAGCTAATCCTGGCAATAATGCTCAAAATCAGGCTGGTACAATTGTTCCTCCAGCGGTTGAACCAGGTTGGGAAGTGAGCAACCATATCTCTGATGAGTATGAACTGGATGATGAACTGCTGGAGCAGGCAGAGCAGGTAGTGTATGAATACGAACGCGCTTCGATCTCGCTATTACAGCGCCGTCTGCGCATCGGCTATTCGCGGGCTGCGCGCTTAATTGATCTGTTGGAAGAACGAGGCATTATCGGACGCTCCGAACCGGGAGGTCGTTCTCGTGAAGTGTTTGAAAGAAGGGACGCGAAGTACGGAGGTGGTAAAAGCGAAGGAAGAACGATGGCCGACGAGGCTGGTGATATTATTGCTGAGGAGAAGGCGCGAGAAGAGTTTTTGAAGAAACATGCGGGTGGGAGGCCGTCTGGACAGGGGAATGGGTCAATGGGTGGTGAAGAATAGGTTCTAAATTTGGGATTTGTGATTCTTACCCAAAAAGGCAGGGCTGACATGGCAACGACATCCGATGAACTGCAAGTTATTACCCCGGCTGATTGGATTCCGGGACCCAAGCAGGGGGACTGGATATATGACCAGTTTGCGGCCTTTCCAGATGATGGAAAGCGTTATGAAATTGCAAATGGGGTTCTCCTGTTGATGCCTTCGCCAACCGGACCACATCAAGATACTGTTGGTGAAGTTGTTTTCCATCTGCGATCCCATGTAAAACTCCCTGGTATTGGATTGGTCAGTCAGGCTCCATTTGTCGTCGAACTATCCTCCAAAGATGTGTTTCAGCCTGATATTTTTGTTGTGATGAATACGCATTTGGACAGGGTGCTGGAGAAGAAGGTTGCTGGTGCGCCTGACCTGGTCGTTGAGGTTGCTTCTCCTGGAACTGTCGCATATGATCGGTTGACCAAGTATGACACCTATGAGCGTGCAGGCGTGCTAGAATACTGGATAATCAATCTCGATAGACGTACGGTGGAGATATTTGTGTTAGAGGATGATACATATCATTCACTTGGCGTCTTTCATGGAGAACAAAAGGTACCGTCACGATTAATATCATGGCTATCCGTGCGTGCTGAGCAGTTTTTCTTTTAATGAAAATGATCATTGTTCCTCTTCCAACTCCTTCAGCAACTTCACATCTTCCTTACTGCTCAGATCTAGCTTCTCGAACAAATCGGGCCGTCTCGCCTTCGTTCTCCTGATCGATTCCTTTCTTCGCCACCGTGCAATCTCAGCATGATTCCCCGATAGTAACACGTCTGGAACGCGCCAACCTCTGAATTCTGGTGGCCGTGTGTAGTGTGGGTATTCTAACATCCCGCCGCTATGTGACTCCTCCAACGTCGATTTTTCTCCACCAAGTACACCTGGAAGAAATCGACTAGTTGCATCCACCACGATCATTGCTGCCAGTTCCCCGCCAGTCAATACGTAATCACCAATCGAGATTTCATCGGTAACCAGGTGTTCACGTACACGTTCATCAATTCCCTCGTAGTGCCCACAAATAAGTGTCACACGCACTTCCTGTGCCAGTGTTCTGGCAATGTGTTGATTGAAAAGGCGTCCCTGGGGACTCAACAGGATAATCGGCCCGCCCTGGTAAACGGCCTTAACCGCTGTAAAAATCGGCTCAGGTTTCATGACCATACCGGCGCCGCCCCCGTAAGGGTAGTCATCGACGATGTGATGTTTATCGCTGGTTGACTCACGTATATTGTGCAGGGCGATGCTGAGAAGTCCTTGCTCCTGTGCTCGTTTTAAAATACTTTCAGAGAATGGTCCCTGGAACATATCAGGGAATAGAGTGAAAATGTCGAAGTGCATGGTAATCCTGGTTGTTGGTTTTAACAATCCTAGCGTTTTGTGTTACAATAACACCGTTGCCTCTCATTAGCAAGCGGTTGATGAGGTCGTTGAGGCGTACTCACATGCCATGCATCTCACTGGTGCGTAACTTGTGGTTTTTAGTTCTGTCTCCTACGCGGAGCGAGCGTACAATGTCCTGGTCCCAAACGCAACAATCCGAGGATCTGTATGATCAAATCACTATTCTTGTCGGCAGCGCCATTCGACTCCTTTCTGGCGATGCTGGCGTTTTTGTTGTATCGAAAGAAGCATTTGATCCGCAGAGCAATACGGAATATACCTTGTATGGTCTCAGTAAGTCAGCATCAATGCTCCTTTTATCGTATGTATGTGAGGGTGAGCAGCCAGATTCCCAATGTCCCCTGGTGAAAGATGTGGTGCCACCTTTGCTGGTGAAACAACTGGGGATTTGTGATGATGAGGCCGGGGATGCAGAGTTGATAGGAGATGTGAATGTGGCAAAAGAGCAGCCTGTTCTTGAACGCTGTTCTTTATTTGTGAATGATCAGGCGGGCCTAATAGGAGTGCTGCACTATCTGCGCCCGGCAGGCGCAAGCTCGTGTTTTGAACAGCCAGGTGAGTCAGAGGGAGCCTTACGCCTGTTTATCGCGCACTTTGCTGCTGGTTTGCGTTCAGCTTTGAAGTGGCAATCCATGATTAAAGAACAGAGACGACTGGCTGCCATCTTCCAGCACAGCGCTGAGGGCATCCTGACAGTAGATACGGCGCTACGCATTATCGATTTTAATCCAGCAATGGAGCGACTCACGGGCTGGTGTGAAAATGAGGTACTGGGACGTTTCTACTATGAAGTCTTGCGCCCAAAGGACCGCCAGGGAAATGACCTCGGCTTGCAGGGTTCGCCGATCTTGCAGGCTTTCGCGGGTCAAACTGTTGTCAATCGGGAGATGGTCATTTCGACGCGCGACAGACAGCATTTCGATGTAAGTGTGACAGCTTCGTGTGTTCGCTCAAGCAAAGGAGAGCCAACCAGTGGCATTCTCACGGTGCGTGATATTACTCGTGAGCGTCAACAGGAGGAGCAACGTTCAACGTTTATTTCAGTGATTTCGCATGAACTGCAAACGCCGATAGCTATCATTAAGGGCTATGCTTCGACACTGGCACGTGCCGATGCAACATTTGATAGGGAATCGCTGCATTCTCGCCTGCAGGCTGTAGAAGAAGAGGCTGATCGTTTGAATAAGTTAGTAGGCAATCTGCTTTATGCCTCGCGTATTCAAGCGGGTGGCCTACAGATGGAGTTAGCGCCACTCGATTTGTCGAACCTTGTCCAGAATGTTGCTCGTCGTTTGCAGGTGAAAAGTCCCGGTGTTACAGCGACAGTGAATCTGCCGCCGAATTTGCCAACAGTGATGGCCGATAGGGATCGCATTGAAGAGGTACTGGAAAATCTATTGGACAATGCTGTCAAGTATTCGCCCGATAAAGGCGTGGTAACAGTAGCCTGCCGCGTAACAGGTGAAGAGGTGATCGTCAATGTAAACGATACAGGTATGGGGATTTCATTGCGTGAACAGGAACAGATCTTTGATCGCTTCTATAGAGCCGGCAATGGCAAGACTCGCTCATTGCAAGGGGCCGGACTTGGCTTATATATTTGCCGTGCTATAGTTGAAGCTCATGGAGGGCGTATCTGGGTCGAGAGCGCTCTGCATCAGGGATCGACATTTTTATTTAGTTTACCTCGTATGGAGAAAGCACATTTACCTATGGTGGTGTTTTGATGGAGAAGGAAGCTTTTGATCCGCGTGATATGACGATTTTAATTGTGGATGACGAGCCTCGCATTCGCGACTTTGTGCGTATGAACTTAGAGCTTGAGCGTTATCGTGTTATAGAAGCTAGCAACGGTATTGAGGCACTTGAGCAACTACGTGAAAAACTGCCAGATCTGGTCGTGATGGATGTCATGATGCCTGAAATGGATGGCTTCGAAACATTACGGCATATGCGCGAGGTGTCTAATGTCCCTGTGATTATGCTTACTGTACGTCAGAATGACCAGGATAAAATACACGGTCTCGATCTAGGCGCCGATGATTACATCGCAAAACCATTTAATCCACGTGAAATGCTTTCACGTATTCGAGCACTTCTGCGTCGTTCTTTCATGGCCGCACCAGCACGTAAAACAGAGATCGTTGTTGATCCTGATCTGAAGATTGATTTTTCCCGGCACGAGGTGATTGTACGAGGTGAGAAAGTAGTTTTGCGTCCCACCGAGTATCGTCTCCTCTACCATCTTGTCAACAATGCAGGGAGATTACTGACACACGAAACCTTGCTATCCAAAGTTTGGGGGCAAGAATACCGTGACGAGGCTCATTATCTGCGTTTATATATCACCTACTTACGACAAAAAATTGAGCCGGACCCTGCACATCCGAAATATATTTTGACCGAACGAGGTATAGGGTATCGCTTCAAGGAATTAGGAGAGTAGCAGGTCAAATTGATAATACTGGTTTTACGAATCTACCGGGTAAGTTCTGAAAAGGAAAGGAGGGAGCGACATTGAATAAGAAGGAACGTATAGATGCAGCTCTACAAGGCGAACGTGTTGATCGAGTTCCAGCGAGTATGTGGGGACACGACTTTGAACGCGAGTGGGATGCGCAGTCTCTGACTGAGGCAATGGTTGAAAATTTCGCTCGCTTTGACTGGGATTTTATGAAGGTCAATCCACGTGCCAGCTACCATGTCGAGGGTTGGGGAGTACAGGTACGACCATCGGGTGAGAAGTACAAAGCGCCCATTTTCGGGGACACTCCTATCAAAAGTAGCTCCGACTGGAAACGAATACGTCCTCTTGAGCCGGATCAGGGTGCGTTGGGCGAGCAATTGCAAGCGCTGCAATTAATAAACCATTCAGTAGGGTATGATGCCTACTTTGTGCAGACCGTCTTCTGTCCCCTGGGTGTTGCAAAATACCTGGTAGGCAATAGAAGCGAGCCGGTATTGCAGACGATCCGCGAAGATCGTGCCGCAATGCATGCAGCTCTCCAGGTAATCACCGAAACATTTGTAAATTATGCAATTGCTTGCCTGGATCAGGGCGCAAGTGGCATCTTCTATGCAACGAACGGCTGGGCTTCTGAGAGTATGCTAACTGTCGACCAGTATCGTGAGTTTGGTGAGCAGTATGATCTGGAGTTCCTGGATGCTATCAAGAGCAGGAGCAAGTTTAATATCTTGCATAATTGTGGTACGCATATCTACTTTGACTTCCTGGCAGCGTACCCGGTTCAAGCTCTCAGTTGGGCTGCCACACTTGAGGGCAATCCTGACCTGCGTGAGGGCAAATTGCGTTCCGGCAAAGCAGTGGTGGGCGGGATTAGCGAGAAAACGATCCTCAAAAATGGTAAACCCGACCAGGTACGTGAGGAAGTAGCTCGGGCGCTAGAACTGACCAGCGGTAAGCATTTTCTGCTTGCTCCAGGCTGTTCTATACCCCCAGAGACGCCTGCTGAGAATCTGCAAGCTATTCGTGACGCGCTCTCTTGACACCCATTGAGAGATTGGCTATACTCACACGGCAGAACTTTTATAGAGCGTAGTACTGAAAGATAATCACACAGCTACGCTCCTTATTAAATTGAGAAGGCACTTCGCGACTGATGGAGCGATATCAAACAATGCGAGCTTATTCCGCGGGAGGTGTCGTTTTTCGTCTTGTCCCACATGGCTCGAGGGAGATGAAAAGCATACCAAACTCGTGGCATACCGGGCAATATGAGGATATGTCTGTAGAGGTTGTGCTTGTAGGGCGCAGTCATTCTGGAATATGGGCATTGCCCAAAGGGACTCCACAATCTGGAGAAACCCTCGAGCAGGTGGCAGTGCGGGAAGTGCAGGAGGAGACCGGATTAAAGGTACGTTTGATTGCCTATATTGGCAGCATCTCTTACTCCTTTATACAGGATAAGATTCGGTATCAGAAACAAGTACGTCACTTCTTGTTTGAGGCGATAGGGGGAGATACTGCTCGACACGATGCTGAATACGATCGTGTCGAATGGTTTTCCATTCCCGAAGCGTTACGTCGCCTGACTTATCCGAATGAAGTCAATATCCTTACCCAGGCGGAAGATATTTTACATCGTTGGTTACAGACCCGGCACAAAGAAGGATAAAACAGCTATATGCAGCATACGCCCCGATATAGGCTAATGCGGCGTATTCTCTACCCTTATAGTGGGGAGCAGCCGCTTTCAATGAAGCAAAGTCTGCGTGTTATGCTCGCATGGATATCGTTTTTCCCTGTTTGTATGTCTTTGTTCACCCTGGCAATAGCAGTTATCGGGTCATATTCCGTACAGAAAATGGTAATACTTGTGATTTTTACGTTCCTTTCAGGTGTCTTCATCTTTGGTTCGCTTGGTTTACTTGTTGTGACTATGAGTAACAAAGCTGCTCGTTTGCATCAAACATGGAAGATACAGAAAGGTCAGCAATAACCAGTGGAGGTAGTAGCTATGGATCTTAGCGTCGAAGGTAAATCTGAGCGTATTCCCCCTGGCTCGCATATCTGTCAACTCTACAGCAAAGTGATCGAAATTCCGGGAGTGACAGCACGTTTAATGCGAGTCGGTCTTACGCTATCGGAAAAGTGTTTATTTGCTGCTGCCCCAGCACAGGTGAATGAATTACGTGAAGAGTTGCACAAATTACAAATAGATGTAGATAAAGTGATTGAGGCGGGCCAGTTGGTCTTATACGAAGAACGAGAGCCGTTTCTGGCAAACGCGAAACGCTTTGACCCGTATTATTTACTCTCTTCTCACCAAACATTTATTGCTCAGGCTCTTCGTGAAGGATGGCAGGCAGTACGGATTTCAATTGATATGACCTGGCTTAGCAAAGATATCGCTACTCCTGAACAAATTCTCAAATACGAGGCAGCATCTGATGCTGTATTCACGTTCCAAAATGCTCCCATCATTGCATTGATGCATTATGATCACGGCAAATTGATCCCCAGCCTTGTCGTAGAAATGCTCAAACTGCATCCAATCGCAGTTGTTGGCAAGTATATCAAAAGAAACCCCTACTATTTGAACTCTGAGCAATACATGCTCAAGATTCTGCGTATTAACCGAGAGAAGGAAAAGGGCACATCATAGCTCCCTCAAGCCACCCAGATATTCCCTATAAACAGGATGATATTCATAATGAATAATGTTATCGCAAGGCTAAGATAATACGTATTAAAGCGCGGCTTTTTACCCCACAAAGCGAGAATGATGGTGAGTGGGAAGATAATCATCATATATCGTGGTTGCGAGAGTAGCGGCTCGAATTCAGGTATGTACGTGGGAAAACTGATCGCGAAGATAGCCAGTGCCAATGCGAAAAGACTGTAATGCAGCGGTAAGCGCTTCCAACCCAATGAGAGCACAACAAAAGGTATGATTGCAGCAATGAGGTAGATCAGATTGCCTAGTACGAATACGGGAGCCGCTTCCTTGAAGAAGGCTTCAATTGAAACGATAAATGTGTCCCACGGTAACGTAAAGTGTCGATGCCATACCATCTCTTCCTGGATACTGAAAATCCATGGGCTACCTTTGGTAGAGTACAGATAAAGCATATACACTAGAATACCAGCGGGGATGAGTACGATGGGAAGAAGAGCATTCAGTTTTTGTCTCCAACTATATTGCCCGCGTTGGGAGGGTAGCCAGAAGCGCTGTATATATACTACCAGGTAAGGTATCGCTAAAAGTAGGCCGGATGAGCGCGTAAGTGCTGCCAGGAAACCGAGTAGTCCGGCGAGCCACCAATCAAGTGTTCCACCCCGGCAAAGTAACAAGAAAGAAGCAATGCACAGCAGTACAAAGAACGATTCCGTGTAATCTGCAAAAAAGAAGAGAGCATAGGGTGCGAACGTAAAATAGAGCAAGGTGCGTCGAGCCGTCGCTGGCTCGAACTCATCCGCTACCAGGTAATAGAGCAAGACAAGCACGAAGTAGAAGCAGATATTGGCGAGCAGGAGACCCGCCAGATAGTAAGAAACCGGAAAAAAGCCTCCGAGTAAGAGTCCTCCGAAGTGCTGCATGAGCGGCCATAGCGGAAAAAACGCAACGTCTGGCGTATATGTGTAACCATGGAAAGAGATGTTTAGATACGGTTTGGCGTCCCAGCGTAGCCATGAGTAGAATAGTGTACTCAATCCAAAGGGTGCGTACTTGTAATAGTTTGAAGAGTTAGCTTCTGTAAGAAGAAATTGCCGGTAAGGTGTTACAAACTGCGGCAGCAAGAAGACACTCACTAAAGTAACGAGTATGATTACCAGGCGGCTCATGCCAAAAACCCACGCTGCCTCTTTGCAAGCAGTTCTTAGTCTTTGCTTGTGCATACTTATCAACTATTCGCTTTCAGATATGCTGACACGAGATCAATACGGCAAGAAAGGCATCCTTTGTGTGGGTGCCTTTCTTATGTCCATATCTTTAGACGTTACAATAGTGGAGTAGAGACTGATTACTGGTTGAACAACTGGCCCCACGTTCCCTGGATGTTGCTCGTTCCACCAGCTTGTTGTGCACCCTCAGGCTGAGGCGGGTGGTAAGTCATAGACTGAATGCCGAGGCGGCCAGGTCCAGTGAAGCGGTTGAGTATAATCGAAGCGCCTGCCATCAAGCCACCGATAGCTCCCAGAATACCACCGCCGCGCTGGGAGCCAGCGACCGTTGTCACTGTCATCTGTACTGATGGGTCTTTCCACAGCCACGCGCCCGGTTCTACGTCCAGGGTTTCACCCGGCGCCAGCATTTTCTCAAAAACGTTGCCGTATCCATGTAGGACTATCATTCCCTCGCCACCTTGACAAGTGAACTGGTCAATGAAGAGGCCAGTGCGGCTGAAGAGAACGTTGGCTGCGCCCTGCACGAAGGTGAAGCCATAATCGACATTGCCGGTTGCGAACAGGAATTGGTGCTCGCGTACCTCAACCATCTGGCCAGGCTGCAAGCGCAGTGCCACGATCTGGCCCGGTGCGTCACGTGAAAAGGAGATGTTGCCAGGCCCCTGCGCTTCGGTCAAGAAAATTTGCATACCTGCAAAAAAGCGCTTTGCCAGACCCCTCAGAGATTTGAAACCGATCTGTACCCCTGGATGTTTCCAAAGGAGAATGTGGTGTTCGAAGTAGATGGGTAACTGGTTACCAAGCATGACATCTGCCACTGGCACAAGCTGCCCATCAATAGTAATAGTCATATCTGCAACATGTAATGGCCCTTTGGGGTTATGCAGTTCAGCTCGTGGCACCTGGTTGCCGAGGGTCTGGTTGCTACTATACTCTTCATACTGATTAGCCGGTACGTAGGCTCCTTGTGGCTGCGCTCCATATTGACTCTGTGGCTGAGCCTGAGGTGGCGGCATCTGGCTCACTTGCATTGGCGACCCACAGACACCACAGAACTTCACTCCATCTGCAACCTGACTTTGGCAGCGGGGACATATCATCTATTGGCCTCCTTCAATTGGCTCTATTGGATAGGTCATTCATAGCTACTGTCAAGCAACAAGAGCAATCTCTATTCTTATTATTCAGAACAGGAGTATATCTTGCTTCTTGCTAGATAATAACATATCTAAGCAAGTATCTTGTGCATATTTGGGGGTTCTAAGGTTGTTTCTTCCCTGTTTAAATGTGACAAGGGCATATTGGACGACACAAACTATCTTTATCGTCCAGCATGCCCTGATCAATTAGTCGGAACGTGTCAGATCAGAATTGAGTTTCTTATTATGGCTAAAGTACGAAGCTATCCGCCAAAGGACTGCGAGCATTGCCATTCTCTCGCCTGTCATTGCCTGGGTTTACAGGTTGCTGACCAGCCGTCGTCTGGCGATTACTTTGCGAGTAGTTGTTGGATATGGGGGGAGTACTCTGCAAATTCTGTAAGCTTTGCAATGTCGATTGTGATTGCGCACTCATTTGCATATTATTGCCCTGGTCATTGGCGAGTTGAATTGTCTTTCCATCAATAACCACTGCAATGCCTACTCCACGTCGTAAGTCAGCGATTTGCCGGCGTAATTCACGGTTTTCGGCCTCCAAAGCGTCCATTAACTTTTTCTGCTCAAGCAGCATCTGAGCGATGCCTTCAAAACCGGCGCTAGCAGCACGATCCATCATGGATTCCTCCTGCATCATAGGTGTACCTATTACTTCTAAAACAAAATCTCCCAACACTGCGACACTTCCTCCCAATTTACGTCGTCGCCAAAAGAGGTATGACTCGATCCCAAATGGCTGCTGCAACGCCCATTTTGGGCATTACAGGCAAATCTTCCATTGCACCATTTGCATGAAAGATATACACCTTATTGGTCTCTGTTCCGAAGCCGCTATCCGGGCGGCTCACATCGTTCGCCACAAGCAAATCCAGGCGTTTCGCAACCAGTTTGGTGCGTGCATAATTCACCAGGTCGCTGGTTTCAGCTGCGAAGCCAACACGCACCAGACGCCTATCATTGCCAGTGTGCCTGTCAACAGAATCGGTGAGTTCTTCCAGGATATCTGGATTGCGTACCAGCCGTAAGAAGAACCCATTCTGTTCATCGAGTTCTTGCGCTCCACTTCCACTTTTTTTGAGCTTCTGTGTTGCTGCCACTGCTGGACGGTAATCCGCTACAGCGGCACTCATAATAAGTGCATCTGCATCAATAACCGCATCAAGTACAGCATCTCGCATCTGTAATGCGGTTTCGACCCTACGCACTTCCACCCCGTATGGTGCATCTAATACAACGGGCCCTGAGATTAAAATGACGTACGCGCCACGATCTCTGGCCTCTACTGCAAGGGCATATCCCATCTTTCCAGATGAGCGATTCCCTAAATACCGTACCGGGTCAATCGGTTCCTGAGTGCCACCAGCAGTCACTACAACCCGGCGACCTGCCAGATCACCATTGCGGCCCAGCACGACATTGATAGACTCCAGCAATACACTTGTATCAGGAAGCCTGCCCATACCCACTTCCCCTGAAGCAAGCCGTCCAATCTCCGGCTCTACGATACATGCCCCACGTTCACGCAACAAAGCCAAATTTGCCTGTGTTGCGCTATGCGTATACATGTTCTGGTGCATCGCAGGAGCCAGCAGCAGAGTGGCTTTGGTTGCTAACGCCACCGCTGTCAACATATTGTCGGCCATACCGTGTGCCAGTTTTGCGATAGTGTTGGCAGTTGCCGGAACGATCACCAATATGTCAGCTTCCTCAGCTAATGCGATATGTGTTTCTGCTGCGCGTCCTGATGGCTCCCATAGGTCGCTGTAAACAGGCCGGTGGCTCAACGTTGAGAATGTCAGCGGTCGAACAAATTCATCCGCCCGTTCCGACATAATGACATCGACCAGGGCTCCAGCTTGTTGCAGACGGCTAACCAGCTCGACCGCTTTATAGGAAGCTATGCCACTACAGATTCCGACGAGAATGCGCCTGTTTAGTAACACTGTTCGCTTGCCAGTTCCCTTCACAACACCTTGCAATCAAGGCCACTGCTACGATAACACAGGATGATGCATATAAACAAGAAAGTTGCCAAGAAGTACCATCAGCTTACTTTCTAATGTCCTTTCGTTTCAGAAAGTAAGCTGTAGCGACGCCAAAGACGATGATCATAATGCTCAATGCCAACCACATTAGCAAAAGGTATTGTATTGCGTCCACCTGACTATAGGTAGAGAAAAGAGTGCTATGAAATGTGGGACTATTTCCGAAAAGCGTATCGCCATTAAGTTTGTCACTGTGCAAGCCAATCGATGATCCCAGAGCTGCCATCGCCCAACGTATCGGAAAAAGTGCGCTAAGAACTTGCAGGGGCCATGAATTGAGAGGAAAGATTGTGCCAGAAAAGATAATTTGCGGAATAAGGAGTAGGGGCACAATGGTCATAGCACGGTCGGTGTTTGGCACAAGAGCCGAAACCATCAGACCCATCATCAAGCCGGCCAGTGAGGTTAAGGCAATAGTAATGTACACTTCTAAAAAGGGTGGGAGCAATATGCTGTTGGAAAATGGGTCAGGTATACTTACGCACAAGACAAGGATCGCGCTTTGCACCAGGCACAATACACCTAACACAACAATCTTCGAGAACATATAGGGAAGAATCCCAAGGTTGACAGCCCGCTCACGAAGATAGATGGGAGCCTCTTTGACAATCTCGCGGGCGGCATTGATACATCCAAAGAAGATTGCAGAAAAGGCCATAATGAAGAGCACTGTTGCTGCGTAGCCTGGACCTGGCACAA
>WNFX01002479.1_pt1 | contig 34994 bp, 34 predicted proteins | sample 5400111 | NCBI WGS metagenome assembly WNFX01 (sample SAMN13153363, study PRJNA577476) | soil metagenome | isolation source: 40 cm soil or saprolite under grassland replicate 1 | place: USA:California | collected 2016-06-15 | reverse complement strand
ACCAGTCGCAGGAGGCTCCCAGGCGACGGTGCTGATCTTGAATGCGACTTTTGTACTGATTCACCCACTGCCAGACACGCTCAATAAAAGCTGCACGACCAATCGTATGACGATCTGTGCCCTCTTGAGCCAGCAGCCGCTCAACCACAGTCTGTGTAGCAATACCCGCGTGATCTTCACCGGGCACCCAAAGCGTGTCATCGCCTTTCATACGATGATAGCGAATAAGAATATCTTCGATAGTAGCAGTTATGGCGTGCCCCAGATGGAGCGCACCTGTCACATTAGGTGGTGGCATACTAATGACAAATGTTGGACGAGTCGTATCACCACTCGGTTTGAAGTAACCACCTTCTTCCCAGAATCGGTACCATTTCCCTTCAACAGCACGCGGTTCGTAGGCTTTGGGTAATGACAAAATTGATTGCTTCTCCTGCTCGATCATATCCCCTCCAGGTAATAATTAATTACAGTAAATGAATTTACCCATAGAAAAAGCCCTTCCCGTCAAGGACGAGAGAGGGCATTACATTACTCGTGGTACCACCTTGTTTCGATCAATTCCACTTGGAAAATTGATCCTCAAGAGGCGCGTTAACGGGCGCTCCCGTGGAAATTGCACTCTCCAGACTCCCAGGCGACCTTCGGCACATCTGCTCCGAGGAAGACTTGCAGCTTTTTGGTCTTCCCTCTCTTGCGGAGTATGGGCTTACTCCTCCTGCTCACCGTCACCTTTGCGGTTTTATGCGTTAGTTACAGTCTATCGGGTATGCGACAGTATGTCAAGAGGAAGTTTCGGGCGCAGGGTGACCACAAGGGTAATCTTTGCCTCTCCAAATTGAAACTCGTTCGTTCACTTCTTCTTGAGCGGTGGCAATGAGAACACCCTGTCAGCGAACAAGTCACTTTGAAAGCTAAAAGGCTTCAAACCTTTGATAGCGCTGGCATCGACGGTAATCTGGACGGTTGGTATGTATCCACCCTGTTTCTGAACCAGTATCGAATAGGGTGACTGGCCAGGAATATTTTTCATTTCATGTGGCACGTACCATTGAAGCGTAATCGTTGTGATACAGTTCTTGGGTGTCAGCGTCAAACCACCCCACATGGCGCGTCCAGGCAGATCGCTGGTAAGCTCTGTTGGCGAACCCAGGCTATCAATAGGCCAGTTGACAAAGCCTTTGCCAGGAACATAGCCAATCCCTAGGGAGTAATTATTGTTTGGGCAATAACGCGTATCACTTGGGAAAGACTTAATATATTTTGCACAAGAATCGGTGGGAGGTTTACTGCCTGTCCCATTAGGAGGCAGAGGAGGGGGTGGGGGTGGCCCACCAGTGCCGCCTGTGCCACCAGGTGGTGGAGTGGACTTGCATAACGACTTCCCTGTATCAAACCCATCACCGCCGAGGAATTGGGCATTCGCGGGAGCGTAGACACGGATATAGTCTGCATATGTATCAAATCCATAGACAGGGCCGGTTTGCTTGTAGTCTAGGGTGATCGTCAAGTTATGCAATGCGCCACCCTGAGCATCCAACATGATGTGATCCTGTTCCGTAGTATGCACGTACTGACTGGCTTTGCTTATGCTGATGTTGGATTGCACCACCATAAAGCCATCATGCTTGCTAAAGGTATCCATCGCTCCGCTATACCTATGTTGTACCAACCAGGCTTCGGCAAGAGGATTGGCGAAGTAAATCTCCAGGTCACGCGACTGAATATCCTTGACGGCATTTTGCATAATTGCTACAAGTTGCTTCACTTGCAGATGCCGCACCTTATCAAGTAACAGCTTACCAAGGAGTGAGGTAAAAGCTTTACGGGTGGAGGCATTGCTCGTTCCCGTTTTCTGCCTCTCTATTGCAATAGCACCGAAATCCTGTTGGTAGTAGTGAAGCTTATCCTCCAGGTTCTGCGCAGTAATAGTTTCGTTATATTGTGGTACTTTAATCGGCCCAATCACATTAAGAACATGCGCAATGACTGTGGGCGTTAATGAAATATCACCGTCGACAGGTCCACCGCCTTCTTCCTGGAAGACTTGCATACTCATTCTTGCCGTCGTAGGATAGTCGCCAGAGAGGTTGGAGTCGCGCAGCCCCCAGAATCCAAACCTCATCCAACTGCGATATTCTGGTGGCGCCTGGCGATTGAGTTCAACTCCATTACCATTGTAGTCGAGTTCAGTGACATCTTTTAGAGAAAAAGGAGCCATACGCCCATTTTGAATAGTGAGAACACCATACATTCCCGTAAAACCACCGCTTGGCCGGAGTTCGCCACGATCCAACGTCTGCACAAGGAAGTGGCGTTCTTGGCCGACACCGAGTAACCAGGAAACGATCCCGATTAATCCCTGGCCCTGTATAATCAGATCTTGTGCTTTTGGCAATAAGGTTAGTATCGAGGTCAACTGTTTTTTCTGTGCATCACTGATTGGTATGTCCTTTATCGATACCTGGCTCATCTGCGCACGTATATCATCAATGTAGTAAAGAGCATGTATCAAGGCTCCCTCTGCATTTGAAGTATCAGCGATAGTTATAAGCGGTTTCGTGGAACCACTGGCAAGGGGCGAACTGTGAATAATGCTGGCTCCAAGGAGAGCGACGCCAATCATCTCACTGCCCATACGCGATACATCTATACCAACCTGGACCAAGCGTTGAGCCATGCCATACTTACTACTGTACTGAGGAGCAAACTGGTCAATTGCGGACTGTATATCAGAGCGGTTTACCAGTTGCTGCAACTGTAGGAAGTCGCTCTGTGCCTTGTTAAACTCATTTCTGGCTTGAACTAACTTCTTGCTATCAAGGGCTGCGGTAGGGTCGCTTTTCGAGATAGGGAGCAGATTCTTCACAGCGAGTAGGTGGTTGACACCATCCAGGGCAACGCCTTGAACGGTGTTGTAGGCACTGTAGGCAACTAATCCGGTACCAAGAGGCATCAATACCAACAACAACAACGCAGTTATTACAACAAGAGCTACCATACTATGGAAACGCCTCTGTTTGCGTTGATTCTGCACATCCCGTATCCACCTCTTACGCATCGAACGACGTGTATGTGCTACTTTTTTGATATCTATCTGCTTCAGTCGCTGGCCAGAGAGCGGTAAAACCGCGGGAATCAGGTTCTCACGGACAACAAGCTGCGTTCTAGACCTACTGGGTAACGGAGCAAGGGTCATTGATTCTATATCAGGTTCCTGCGCAACTGCCTCTTCTCTCTCCGGGTTGGAGGAATTTACTTCTCCCTGTTCTTCTTCAGCAACAGTTGCTGCCAACTCGGAGGCTAAATCTGCTGCCTCTACTTCGATTACCACATCCTCAATATCCGCAATTGGTGTGCCGACTTCCTCGTCGAAGAACGCTTCATGTTTATCTTTGTTATGCCCATTTAGGGAGATAGGATCTATTGTTACAATAGTTTCGCTAGCGGGAGGAGAAATTCTTATAGCACGACGTTTTGCCGTATCCTCCTCATCTTCAAGGAACTCGTCCTTATCTGAGGATAATTGGTCAGATTCGTTGGACTCTGCATCTAAAAGTTCTTTAGAGATCGCTTCCCTGGCGGGTTCCAATACTTTTTCCTCAGGAGTCGGTTCCTCTTCTGATATGTCTTCTTCTTTAGAAATAGACGAGGGAGAATGGTCAATGACTATAGTGCCTGGCAACAAAGCACGGTAACCCCAAAGCGTTCCATCTTCGTGTTGCATTAAACACTTTTCAGCCAGTTTCAGCAAAATCTCTGATGAAATATGGTGACGTAGCGTTATCTCATCTATGGTATCATCAGTTGTAAAGTAATCTTTAATCGCGAATTTACGTTTATAATAACGCTTTTCCCCCCTCGAACTTAGCCAGGTGATATCTGCTTCTTTCCATGAGCAGATATCACGCTTTCGGGTCATATTAGCCGGAGAAATGTCCACTCGTAAATTGGACAAGGTTCACCTCCGCTGTAGAAGCAAGTAAGAAATTGAATACTACGTCAGAGCACCGCACCCATTCGGTATCCGACAAAACGTCCACGAGGTTCATTACTAATACAAAACGTGCTGCTATACTTCTCCCCAGATGAGTGCAACCCTTACGATAGTATATACTACTTGGTTGTAGCCTAACTTTGGGCCTAAAGTCAAGTGCAAAACTTCACATATTTTAGATAAGGCATGTACTAGAATAAAAGACGTACCAGGCGCATAATTCGTTGCATGCATAGCGTAAAATAGCAATATGTATAAATACGGTTGGGACAACGAATTTATTATTACCGCCTGGTCATGAGATCTGCGCAAGTAATCTCATCCACGAGATCAGTTCCTTTGTATTAAACCTCTACCCATCCGGAAACGTACATGATATGCTAGAGTAAAAGAGATGAAAGGGATTTCAATTTCAATGAGCGCAAAAATGCCAAGAATAAATAGATTTTCGCAAATGTTACGCTTCATGCGTGTTTCTCGCCTGCTGCTCTGGACCATCTGGGTTATTTACCGAGAGCGCCGTCGCGTCATACGTGCTCATGAACGAGGCAACTACAATGCCCAGCCAAACGTCGAAGTCCTGGTACAGGTCCTGGTTGCTTTTCGCCAAACAGCGATTAAGCTTGGTGTGCTGATGATTAAACTTGGGCAGTTCCTGAGTTCGCGTGCCGATCTGTTGCCGGAACAGGCATTGGCGGTCCTCAGTTCTCTCCAGGACGAGGTACCAGCCGCGTCATTCAGTCACGTTGTTTCCGTCATTGAAGCGGAACTGGGGAAACCGGTCGAGCAAATTTTCAGTGTATTAGAGCGCAAAGCCACTGCTGCAGCTTCTCTCGGCCAGGTACATAAGGCCACACTCCTCTCCACGGGTGAAGAGGTTGCCGTCAAAGTTCAACGGCCCAACATCGACCAACTTGTACATACAGACCTGAATACGCTCAAATTCGTGATCCGGGTGATTATGCGCTTAGTTGATACACGTAAGTACATCGATTTGATGGGTGTTTATCGTGAATTTGAACGCACCGTCTATGAAGAGATTGACTACATCACCGAAGCAGCCAATGCCAAACGTTTCAAAGAGATGTTTAAGGATGACCCAACCATCTATATCCCGCGAACCTATGATGAGTATACATCACGTCGTGTCCTTGTACTGGAATGGATCAATGGGATCAAAATCAACGATTATACCGCGCTAGAGGCCGCAGGTATTGATCGCTTGGAAGTGGCGAATCGTACTGTCGAAGCTTACTTTCACCAGTTCTTTGAAGAAGGCTTTTTCCATGCTGACCCGCACCCAGGCAACATCTTTATAAAACAAGGAACGCCAGGCAATGGACCGATCATCGAATTCGTCGATTTTGGTATGGTTGGCTCCCTCACAAAAAGCATGAAGAAAGCGATGATAGACCTGTTTGTGAGTTTTTTGACACGCGATTCAGAGACAATGGTACAGGCATTGTCTCTCCTTGGGTTTATCGGTGAGGGAGCGAATATTGCTTCTATCGAGCGCGCTCTGTCAATCATGCTTGAACAGTTTTACGGCATGACGCTGGGTCAGGTTCGCGAGTTGGATATCCCCGAAGTTACCGAGGACATATGGAAACTTTTGTATGGTGAACCTTTCCAGATTCCTGCGAAATTTGCATTCACAGGACGGGCTATTGGCACCCTGGTTGGCGTCGCGACGGGACTTGCTCCGGATTTTAATATTATTGATGTCGCTACACCTTATGCCCGCAAATTCCTAGGGATTGATGCAGAGAAAGTTGGGGAGACTATTCAGCAGTTATTAAGGCGGTTGTTAGAAACAATCAACACTCTCTTAAGATTGCCACGCTCTATAGAACGCATCCTTACCAAGCTAGAGACAGGACAGTTCGTGATTAATCTAGGTGGCGATATCGGCATCGGTGCATCGGCTTTCCGCAGACGTGATAATACGAACACCGCATTCCCCATTGCTTTGGCGTTGATGTTTGTGGCATGTCTGGGGGTTGCCTTCCTCTTTCTTCACAGCGATCACTACCCAATCCTTTCATTTGTTTCGCTGGGTCTGGCAGCGATACTGGGAATAAGGTTGTTTTTAAGATTTTGAGACAGGAGTAGAGCTAAGCAGTTGGTCTCACCAACGCCCATTTCTCATCATTCAATCTTTCTACCAATCCTTCACGCTCCAACTTCAGCAGATGAGCCTGGACAGACCTCGCGGCTAGAGGGTGCAGCTTCGGGTCTACATCCATGTAGATTTGCGGGACTATCTGAGAAATGGTCACACCAGGAGGTAAGACCTCGAGAGCCTGAATGACTTGCTGTTCACGCAGCATACGATGGGCAATGTACTCAGCGATCTTCGTCCGCCCATCAGCAATCATCGGACCATGCGCAGGAACGATCTCAGCTATCTCTATATCCTGCAAACGCTTGAGCGAGTTCATGTAGTCAAGCATATCACCCTCTGGCGGCGCGATCACATTGGTGGTAATTCCCGAGATGAGGTCACCGGCAAAGAGCGTGCGCTGCTTTTCCAGTAGAAAGCTGAGATGGTCAAAGCGATGGCCAGGTGTATACAAAGCTTGCAGATTGTCATCTCCTACGGGAAACGTTGTCCCGTCACTGATTTCCTCATCTGCCATCGGCACTCCCTGCCAGCTGTAAGCGTAAATATGTACACCGAGGCGATCCCGCAGTGCCACGGCACCTCCAATATGGTCAGGATGTCCATGCGAGATCAATATGCGCCGTATACCTCCGCGCTCTGCTCCTGCTTGCACAATGGCATCAAGATAGGTGTTATCATCTACGGCCGGATCGATTACCAAGGCACCCTCGACTCCCCCGCCAAGAACAATAGTATTCGTGCCCGGCCCCGTCATAATCGAGGGATTGGGCGCAAGGATAATAGTGTACGGTTGTTGCATAAAAGTTCTCCAGTGAGGGGCTTCAAGGGCAGGGGGTGCCCCTGCCCTCGTAATTAACGATTTATTATCTTGTCAAATGCTCAGGCACTTCCCAGGTGTTGGCCGCGTCTTCTTGTAGAAATACACGCGTTTTGCCATCCTCCTGGATTAGAACCGGTACATGGGTTGGTATACGCTGTTTAGTTGTCATCTTCAGTGCCTCTTCCACGCTGCCGAAAGCCGCCAGTTCGCGCAACTGGTAAATGGTGGCAAAGACGAGTGGAAATTCTTTGCGTTCAAAGCGTGCCAGTGCCTCGGTAGGCGAGATCCAGATGCCCTCACTTGTCTCCAGGTGATCATGAGCCGCCTGTTGTTCAGCGGGAGCAGTCGTCAGAAAAAAGTGGGTGTCGAAACGTTTGGGCATTCCCTCTGGGGTAATCCAGTGTGCAAAGTAATCCAGGAGGTTGGTCGCCAGGGTAAGATGCTCGGTACGCGCCATCACTATGAGCGAACCTTGCCGCTGTTGAAAAGCCTTGCGGTACGTGTCGAAGTGTTTCACATTCTGATCATTGATTGCCAGCAATTTCTCATCGCGATAGGCTAGCAGGATACCAGCTTCCTCAAAAAGTTCACGAATGGCAGCAACTCTTGCACCACCGCCAAGTGCAGTACCTCCTTCGGGGTCCGCTGCAGATGATGTTATAGGTTTACAGACACCCTCGGCAAGCTCGGCGGCACGATCATCCTTTGAGACGGAACCACCAGGAAAGACATACACATCCGGCATAAAATCACTCTGGATGACACGTCGCACCATAAATACTTCTATTCCTTGCCTTGAAGTGCTATCACGCAGTAACACTACTGCTGAAGCCAGGCGAGGTTCAACCGCCATAAGGTTCATCTCCGTTCTTAACACAATCAGCAACTCACTATTGTATACTACCATATAGTTAGCCTCTCTTTCCGCTGCTTTTTTCTGAAGTGGGTTTATCAGAAAGAAATGATTCCACCGGGTAAACAGAAAGGAGACTCGCATGAAACTGGCAAGCTTTTCCACCACTGAAATCCCGAAGATACGCATAGGCATTATCCAGGACAATGAAGTTGTCGATGTTGACCTAGCGGCGCGGGCACTAAATATCATTCCGCACGAACAGATGCTCGATCTACTCGATCACTTCGAGCAAGGAATGCACGAGTTGCGCGCGATCCTTGATAAAGCGACCCACCGTCGCTTCAGTGAAGTCAGGACGTTTACCGAGATCGGTGCGGTACATGGCCTGTCCACTGTGCAACTGGCCGCCCCTATACCACGCCCGCGCAAAAATATAATGTGCCTGGGCTGGAATTATGCCGAGCATGAGAAAGAAACCGCACAGGTACGCGGACGAGAAGCCAAAGTGCCTGAAGATCCAGTTTTTTTCACAAAGGCACCTACCACCGTTAACAACCCTTATGGCGATATAGTTATCGACCCATCAGTATCTGAACAGGTTGACTGGGAGGCCGAACTGGCAGTAATTATCGGGAAAGGTGGCAAGACTATACGTGAAGAGAATGCATTATCACACGTCTTTGGATACACTGTTCTCAACGACGTCACTGCACGTGACCTTCAATCACGTCATAAACAGTTCTTTAAGGGAAAGAGCATTGATGGTTATTGCCCAATGGGACCATGGATAATCACCGCTGATGAGATAGCCGATCCACAACAGCTCATGCTGAGGCTGCGTGTGAATGGCATCACCAAACAAGAAGGCAGCACGAGCATGATGATTTTTCCTGTTCGCACCATTATCGCTATTCTTTCTAAAGGCATGACGCTGGAGCCGGGCGACATTATTGCGACGGGCACACCTAGCGGTGTCGGATTTGCACGCAATCCACCGGAATTTCTTAAAGCAGGAGATGTGATGGAGACGGAAATTGAGGGCATCGGCACACTGAGAAATGTTGTTGTAAAGAAGGAAGGAGCATAAGCACAATGGATGCCTTCGAACTCTCACATCTTATCGATCAGCAGAACCAATCGCGTCATGAGTATCTCGAATTTCTTCGCGTGTCTTCGCTCAGCGTCGGACTCTACAGTTTGGCGGCTGGTGCAATCGACACACAAGAACCGCATACTGAAGACGAAGTATACTACATCATCAGTGGCCGCGGCTTTATCCGGGTAGGCTCAGAGGATCGCCCAGTTGAAGCAGGAACATTAGTATTTGTAAAAGCACATATTGACCATCGTTTTCACACGATCACGGAGGATTTGCGCATACTTGTCATCTTTGCGCCAGCAGAATATACCCTGGCAAACGTGACAGGACAGTCATGACAAGTGCAGCTCACAGCATTTCAAAGGGCGGAAAAGCAGATTTCACGCTCGCACTTCTTCGCGTACCCAGTTTGGCATAACACCCCAGAGGTTGAGCGCCGTGGGACGTGAGTGCCAGAGGCGCGGAGGTGTCGTCACATCGCGATCATAGTATTGTTGAAGCTCGGCCGATAGCTCGATATGTATACCTTCGGCGTCTGCAAAACGTAGGAACAAGTCATTTCCTGCGCCATGACGACCAGGCCCCCAGAGGATTGCTGTCTGTTGACGGCTCAAATAATCTGCCCATGCTAATAATTCCGGCCCAGCCGGGATGCTGTAGCCGATGTGATCGATATCCGGCTTCCCTTGCATAAGCATCAGAGTGTGATGATCACTATTGCACCTGAGCCATACATATTCGCGCAACAGCCAATCAGAGATATCAAAGCCGAGGGCTTCGGTGTAAAAATCAACCATGGCCTCTATTTGGAAGGTGCTGATCGCCAGGTGCTGCAAGGCATGCGGGTGGAGGCGCTTTCGACTCGCTTCACTACTCGCAGGAGGGAGGGCCAGTGAATCATCGGGAGTGACTGAAATCTCAATGCGGTTTCCATCAGGATCATTAAACCATAGGGTGTCGCCTATCTCTGGATTTCCATCGCGCGGTTCCAACGCCAGTTCGATTCCTGACTGGTTGAGTCGGGCAGCCAGGGCAGCGAGTTCAGCATCGTTGTCAACTTCGAAGGCGATATGATGGATACGGGTCTGTTGTATCGGGCTACGCCCATTGCTGGTGGCAGTTCGTGTATCGTTAAACAGTCCTAAAGAGTGGTGCTCATCACCCAGAGATAGAAAGGTGTTCGCATCTTCAAATTCAACATCCGGGTCAACTGAATTAATTTCGGTGGCCCGCAGATGAAATCCCAATACCTGGCGGTAAAAGCGTGTCTGGGCCGCTACATCTGTTGCCCATAATCCGACATGGGCCAACCTTTTCACTCGAACCTTCTGAACCTGCTGCTCACTCATAGTTGCCTCCTGGTACACAATACACGAGTGCACCTATTCACACGTATTAACGTGTATCATACACACGCGTAGCGAGGGGGTCAACAAAATTACCCGAAGGTCATATGCTTTATTCTTCTTCGAGACGTTCCACTTCTACTCTTACTTTGTTGCCGCGCAGCGCATTAGCAGCAGGGGTATAAGCGGGGGGATCCCACTCGAATGAAATTTTCTGGCGTTTAATGGGAACATCGGCATGCAGTTTATCCCAACGATCCTCGCGAGCCATGACAACTTGCACATGTTGTTCATCCACCTCCAGGCGACGCGAGATGACTGTCAGCAGGTCAGCTTTAATCTGTTCCAGCAACTCAGGATTCACTTTAATGCGATCATGCGCCAGTACGACTTTCAAGCGTTCTTTTGCCACTTCGCTGGGACTGGGTTTCTTGCGACCCATCATAAAATCAAATACACCCATAATTACTGCCTTTTCAAGATCGCTACGAACGTACTCGTTTCTCAGTCATTGCAGGACCAATTCCAATCAGGCGTCTTAAGCGTTCCATGAGTGTTGGCGTTTCGACAACTTCCTCAAAGGGCACTTCCTCACCTATGATACGCTGAGCGGCGTTGATGAAAGCGCGCCCGGCACGTGAGCGTTTGTCGAAGACAATTGGTTCGCCTTTATTGATCGCTACGATGATCATTTCATCTTCGGGAACAATGCCTAATAAATCAATGCCTAATACTTCTAATACATCGACCACGTCCATCATATCTCCCCGCTTCACCATTTCGGGACGCAGGCGATTGACTACAAGGCGTGGCTCGGGTTTACCCGCGGCCTCAACCAATCCGATGATGCGGTCAGCATCGCGAACTGAGGCCATCTCAGCGTTGGCAACAATGACGATTTCATCGGCCCCGACAATCGCGTTACGGAATCCCTGCTCGATACCAGCAGGAGAATCGATCAGGATAAAATCAAATTCCTGGCGCAATTGCTGGCAGAGTTGCTCCATCTGGACGCTATTGACGGCGTTTTTGTCACGTGTTTGGGCTGCAGGCAGTAAATAAAGTTCGGGCAGACGCTTGTCTTTTATTAATGCCTGTCGTAAACGGCACTGGCCCTCCACGACATCGACAAGATCATAGACAATGCGATTCTCTAATCCCAGTACAGCATCGAGGTTACGCAGACCGATATCTGAGTCTACAACCGCGACCTTTTTCCCTTGCATTGCCAGGGCCGTCCCCAGATTCGCTGTGGTCGTAGTTTTGCCAACACCGCCCTTCCCCGATGTGATGGTAAGCACCCGACTATCCATAAACGTCTCCCTGAAAAGCAACTTTTCAACATTCTTAAATTAGGCGTGATGTATACTGCCTTCAGTATGGCCACCCCACCACCCCAGGTGGTGCGATAAATCTGGCCCCTACACTGTGTAAACGTTTTTCCTGCTATTTTCGCGGCGTGCGACTGTTGATCCATGCCTCGACAACAATCTGTCCGTTCCTGATTGCTGCAAACTCTGGACGAGCCTGTATCTCGAATCCTTCAGGAGGACGTGAGAGCAGGTGGGCAATGCGTAACTGCACCGGCGCTAACAACAGTGAACAAACAATAGCGTTCTCATTATCTGGATACCCTGCATGCACCATGCCACGCAAGACCCCCCACACAAGGACATCGCCGCCAGCCACAATCTCCGCACCAGGATTCACATCACCCATCACAACTATATTGCTGGTGTGGTGGATGGCCTGGCCGGAACGTACAGTACGCCGCAAAAAGAGGGTATCTTGCGAATCCCGCGGATCAAGTTGATGTGCCTGCGCTTGTGTTTGTTCACTCGTTATCTGCACGGCAAAAGATGGACTAGTATCCATGTCAATGGTGGAAAAAGCTGTAACATCGCGCTCTTCACGTACCACTGTGGGAGCCTGTTCCAGCGATGTTACCGACATCTGGTAATGCGCCAGCAAGGCCTCAAGTTGAGTACGTTCACTCACTCGAAGATTCCTACGGGTGGTGTCAAGAGCCAGTGAAGCGCCGCGGAAGAATCCAGGAGCCTCTGAAAGTCGTTGGGAAAGCGCGTTGAGTAATTCACCAAAAGGGGTTTCTGGCTCCAGAGTTAAAAGCAGACCATTGCGTGTGCCTTTGATAGCAATATATCCCTGCACCGACTGCTTCTCCTCCCTTTCCAGCTTGCTTTGCGCTTCGGATACATTCTTTTCCGAAGAGTCCTCCAAACCCATGTTATATCTATCCATCCCGTTACTGGATAAAGGACCTTGGTAACAATAATACTTCAGGCTGATATATAAGTGTATTGTATCAACTTCAAGTATAAGCTTCCAGGCATTAAAACGCAATAGTTTTAGGTATTATGTCCGAAAAAGGCAGCTTGATCGTGCCTCCACAAAAGGCCTTTCGAAATACGGGGATGCAGGTGGATCGTCGCCCCTTTGAACCATACTCTACAAAAGTTTGCGCCTTGCAGTTGGCTCTAAATGTGCATACAATATCGCCATGGTACTTACGAGAGGTAGCAACAATTGAATGGATGGATAGCTAGCTAATGGCCAATTTCATGAACTTTCCTACGTCACGCGAACGAGTTTTGACTTGCGGAAATACAACTATCGGTGTGATTCCTGATATTTGTCTCGTTTCACATTTTCAGGTTGGCTCCTGGCAGGTTTTATACCGACCCACTGAGACAGGCAATGTTAAGCGCTGGGGCCTGCCGCTGATGATTCCCAACTTCTCCCGGCTGAAGGATGGTATCTTCAAAGAAAAAGGGACGACTCTCCCCATACACGGCTTTGGACGCAACCTGCCATGGACGGTCATTGAGATGGAAGACACAAATCTGGCGATGCAATTAAGCAGTAGCGACGCGACCCGCACCGACTATCCATATGAATTCGTATTTACAGCGAACATAGCAGTCGACGAGGGAACACTGACCTATACTCTGACAATGGAGAACCATAGCCACGAAGACATGCCTATCGCACCCGGCTTTCATCCTTATTTTGCTGTAGCGCAGTCAGAGAAAGGCGAAGTGGTAACCGATGGCCCACCAGGATTCGATGTACATGACTTTGATTGGATTCAGCATTTACCCGACAACCCCTACCCTTTTCCACAGCAAGTCACTGTTCGATTTCCTACAAATGGCACATTAATAATTAGAGAGCTACCCCAGAACGGCGAGTACGCCCTGGCAAATATACAGGTCTGGTCTGAACCACCAGGCAAACCCGATCACGATTTCATTTGCTTTGAGCCAACCGTGGGAAGCGAGGATGCGCTCAATCGGCCTGCAGATCGCCTGACCATTGAACCACAAAGCTCACGGCAGATCGTGCTGCAATTGCAAGCGAATCCCTTGTAGAGGTCATAGTTTCGTACCCACCCCTAGCTGGAATGGGTAGCAAGCATCAGAACACAAGTACGTCTGTCCTACTCATCCTTACCAGAGGCCTGATTAAACACGACCTTATATACTACGTGCATTTCAAACCTCCATACGATATAATAAGAGCATTACCAGATAATGGTCCACATACCTTCTTTCTTTACAAGAGTGGAGATACGGAGGCTTGAGTGGTTCCTTTATACGTCGGGGTCAGAAAGCAAGGTACATTCTTTTATGGAGAAACAACCAGCCAACGTGCATTGGCTACAAAATAATAACAACACGCCTCAGCGCCAACAAAATCAGCTACGTCCAGGCCCCGGCAACCGCCCAAATGGGCAGTCACCTCAGAGAGGTATATCACCTATCAATCGTTGGTTGCTCGTAATCGTGCTTATGATGCTTGGGATATTCCTCTACCAATTTTTTAATAACAATAGCAGTTCAAATACGCCACCCCGCGATGAGCTTAGCTACAGCGACTTCTACAATCAGATCAATACGGGCAATGTTAAATCTGTAACCATCATTGGAACAACCGATATCACGGGATATTTCTGTGATGCAGTATCGACATCAAATGGGAAGTTTGATCAATTTCATGTAGTACAACTGCCGAATGGCGATCCAAATCTTGTACCTATACTCACCGATCCTCAAAACAAGAACTATCGGAAACCCAATTGCGCAAACAACACCACCGTGATCACCCAACCGCCATCAGATAGTAGCTTCTGGCTGAATGTGCTGATTACCTTCCTTCCCTGGGTCTTCTTGATTGCCATCTTCATCTTCATTAGCCGCCGTGCAACACAAGGTCAACAAGGCATTTTCAGCTTCGGCAAGAGCCGTGCCAAGCTCATTCTCGAAGATCGTCCGAGCACAACATTCGCAGACGTTGCAGGTGTAGACGAGGCCAAGTATGACCTGCAAGAAGTGGTTGAGTTTTTAAAGACACCGACGAAGTTTCAGCGCCTGGGAGGCAAGATACCACGCGGTGTACTGCTTGTAGGTCCTCCAGGCACTGGTAAAACTCTGCTGGCAAGAGCTGTTGCGGGAGAGGCTGGCGTCCCATTTTTCTCGATGTCTGGCTCAGAGTTTGTCGAAGTGCTGGTCGGTGTCGGTGCGAGTCGTGTGCGCGACCTGTTCGACCAGGCAAAGAAAGCTGCGCCCAGTATCATTTTCATTGACGAGATCGACGCGGTTGGACGGCAGCGAGGCTCAAGCATCAACACTAATGATGAGCGCGAACAAACGCTAAATCAATTACTGGTAGAGATGGATGGTTTCGATACACGCCAGGCAGTTGTGGTCATCGGCGCCACTAACCGACCTGATGGACTTGACATAGCCTTATTGCGTCCAGGTCGCTTCGATCGGCGCGTAACAGTGGATCGACCAGATTGGCATGGCCGATTAGCTATTCTCAAAATTCACTCACGAGATGTACCTTTGGGACCCGATGTAGACCTTGTTTCCGTTGCCCGATCCACCGTGGGGATGGTAGGAGCCGACCTGGCAAACCTGGTGAATGAAGCAGCGTTACTGGCAGCACGACGCAACCAGGATTATGTGACACAGAAGGATTTTGAGGAGGCATTAGACAAAATTCTTCTCGGCGCGGAGCGTCCTTTAGTCCTGAGTGACGAAGACCTCAATGTCATCGCGTACCACGAGGGAGGACATGCACTGACAAGCCTGCTCTCAGAACATGCTGATCCAGTAACCAAGGTGACTATTGTGCCGCGTGGACAGGCCTTAGGTGTCACCATGTCTACGCCCATAGACGATCGTTACAATTACTCTAAAGAGTACTTGATCACACAGATTGTCACTGCGCTTGGCGGAAGAGCGGCTGAACAGATAGCTATCGGGCATATCACAACTGGCGCGGAGAATGATCTACAACGAGTGACAGCCATTGCTCGACAGATGGTCACACGCTGGGGTATGAGCGAACGCCTGGGCACGGTCTCATTCAGTGAACGTCCCAGCCCGTTCCTGGCAATTGGCGATTCCGGCGCTCCTGGTGACTATAGTGAGACAACAGCCGAAATAATTGATGAAGAAGTCGATCGCATCGTACGTACGTGTTACAATCGTGCGCTAGAACTCCTGACGACGCATCGTGCAACATTGGACCGCATTGCACAGGAGCTACGCCGCCAAGAAACGATCGATGCGCGACAACTCCGGCAGATTTTGGAGGAGACTGGAGTATCTATGGGGCAGCCAGATACTTCTTCTAAAACTGTGCCACAAGAAATAGTACCACCACCGCCAACTGAACGTCCTGTACCACCAGAAAATCGTTAAGCTATATTCATTTTTGCACGAAGAAGTTCCGCAAATCTGGAAAGTCCTGCATGATTGTATCCACCACATTGGGAGCGAGAGGTAGAAACGTCCCGCGCGCTTCTGCCAGTACAACACTCTCGTCTTCAGCCAGTGTCAGTACACCGGAGGCCTGGAGGACGCGCCGTTTCTCCGTATCCAATGTAGCGCGTACCCTTAATAATGGTCCGTAGGGTACATAGCGACGATAACGTATCTCCAAGCGTCCTGTCATGGTCCACTCCTGGTTATTGCCAAGCAGCGATGTACGTCCAAGGGCTTCATCCAGCACCGCAGCCACAATACCGCCATGAATTACTCCTGGAAAGCCTTGATGTTCTTCGCGAGGCTGAAAGTCGGCGACGATGGTGTTTTGGTCGAGTTGGAAGACGAGGTGCAAGCCATAAGGATTGCGTTGTCCGCAGACAAAGCAACGTTGATAGTCGGTCGTGTCGTTCAGTTCCATATTCAATGTCCCACAATATTGGTGTACTATTTCAGCGTTCAACAACCAGTTGTGGAGCTGGCAAAGGGAAAGATAACCGATTAAAAGCAATCGAGTATAAAGGATTCTAACAAAAGGAAGACTCCAATTGCAAACAGGCAGGACGGCTCTTGATCAATCGCCCAACTTATATGTCCAACAGCCTGAAACATGCCTGCTAAAATATAGCCATCTCATAATTTTTAGGGTATAGTTAGTATGAGATCAGACGCACACAGCTAGAACTGGAATTTGAGTAGAAAATGATTGGCAGTGCGTTACTCACTTTTCGAGACCCATCCCTAAACGTCAGTGAGCAACTCACGACAGACACCAATAATTGTAGAGCGAGGTAAACATCATGGCAAAAACAGCAAGCGGCAATTCATCTTCTTCCGTTTCCACTAACGACGGGCAGAAGCAGCGCAAGAAACAAGCCAAGCGAGAAGCTAAGGCAATGGTGGCAGTCGAGGGAGCTAAAGCGAATGTGCAGAAGGCTGAGAAGAAACTTGCCAAAGCCCAGGCACGCCTTGAGGCACTAACTGCACGTCTACGCACCCTTGAAGCTAATTTAGCCGATCTCCGCATATCCCAGCAGGAACCTGAAGTAAGTGCGCCAGATACCGGCTTTGACCACCAGAGGGGACAGCCAGAGCCGGAATATGTTACAGCTAGCTCAAATCAACAGGAAACTTCTTCATCTAACCCGGAGCATCAATCCGACGTACCTCCTCCAACCGATCAAGTAGTACCTATGCCGCCAGCGGAGGGTCGTGAAGATATTCCCTCTACTCCTTCGTCTGAGACGGAAGAATCGACTTCCTCCTCAGGAGAGGAGAATCAAGAGCAGGTTAGTGATCTCTCTTCGGAAGGTTCCACATCTGAGGCGGAGCAGGCGACAGAATCAGCAAACGAGCCGTGGTATACACAATAGGTTTCATGCTATGAAGATCGACCTCGACGAGTAGAGCTGTCAATCAAAGTGATCAATTACAGATAGCAGACTCAATTCGAGAAAGGTAAATGTTGGGGCATCTTGCAGGGGTCGGCAATGTACGCAATCTCGCAGGGTGTCCCATTCACTTACTTCAAATATTTATAAAGAAAACTCCCGGCCCTCTTGCCTCTCGGAGCAAGCACACCTTTCCCTTTTAGATACAGGTAAATCCATAGGGCAACACCAAGCAAAACCCCACCAATGAGGTAAGCGCCTAATACGTCGCTGGCCCAGTGATCACCCAGGTAGACACGCGAGGGACCTACCAGCACTACAAACAGCGCGGAAATAATCAGCAGCGTAGTACGCCACCAGTAATTGCCTTTGAAGAGGATGATTCCGAGAGAGAATAGCAATCCCCAAAATGCAATATAGGACATGACATGGCCACTGGGAAAGCTCATACCACTAGCATGCTGGAGTATCTCGACCAGACTTGCTGAAGGACGAGGACGAGCCACGATCAACTTAATCAACCAGTTTAGTAAGCCGCTCGTCGCAGAAAGTACCACGACCATTATAGCTTCCAAACGCAGGTCTACAATCCATAAAAGCACGGTAGCCAGTACAATGAGTCCCGTAGAGAGAGCCAACACATTGCCAATATAACTGACGGCTATCATGGTATTTCTCAGCCACGGAGACTGGTCCTCTTGAAACTCACGGGTAATTGTGACATCGATACCTAAGACTGGATGAATGTAGACCCACCAGGCCAGAAGTGCAAAGAGAGATATTAATAGAGCATACACGATAAGCAATATCCGTCCCCACTTTACACTTTGATACCACGGTCTGCGAGCAACTTCTACCTCCTGACGCGCTTCCTCGATGACAGTTTCAGCGTCTTCTTCGATATGTTCCCGAGAGGATTCTTGATCGCGCGAGTTTTCTACTTTGGTAGTTTCTCGGAAGCGGATTTCACTCAAGTCGCTTGACAAGCTTATGGCCCTTGCATTGACTGTCAAAAAGCTGTTCCTGTCAGTCGGCTCTACAAGCTGACTAAATTGAAACTACCAAAGTAGTATTAGTTAGTAATCCAGGCTTATCCTACTGGATAGTATACAAGCAATACGTTTCTGAAGCCCCAAAAGGTTTAGATTGACTAACGTCGATTTTCTCGCTACATTCTTTACAAGAAGAGATAACGAAGGAGATAACGATCATGCCGCATCTTGAAATTCGTCCTGCTCGAGCAGAAGATCGCGAGGCAGTACTGGCTTTTTGTGCCCACACCTGGGAATGGGGCGACTATATCGAGCAAGTCTGGGATGAGTGGCTGCATGACCCACGAGGAAGACTATTCGTTGCGACCATGGATGGTCAACCTGTTGGAGTAGCCAATGTGCGCATGCTCAATAAAACAGAAGCCTGGTTAGAAGGAATGCGCGTCGACACGGCATTCCGCCAGCACGGCATAGCTACGGCTCTCTATGAAGCGCAATTAACCGAGGCAATACGGCGAGGAGCTACAACAGCGCGGCTCATCACCGAATCAACGAACGCTGGATCACTTCGTCTATTGGAACGAGGTTCTATGCGCCAGGTGGGAGCATTCGTACCTTTTCGGGGATTACCTTCTACAATGCCTATAAAGAGACAATATGGCCTCGAGACGCCGATTCTGGCGACTGCCGACGACCTCAACGACATCATTGATTACCTCAACGTCTCTAACACCTTTCCAGCGGTAGGGGGATTGTATTACCGGGGCTTCACTGCCTATTCCATTACCAGCGAGCTTTTAGCGGAGAAAATAGCAGCGCAGCAAATTTATATCTTGCGGCGCTGGGATCGTCTGGATGGGCTGGCGATAGCCGAGCCTCGCGAGTGGCACGAGAACAAAAATCTGTTTATTGGATATATCGACGGCACAACAGAATCAATTAGTCTGATTGCTTATGCGTTACGCCGGAGGCTAGCCGAACTGGGTCTGGAGAGTGTTTCTGCTAATGTACCCGATCTGATGATGGTGCGCGATGCCTTTGTCGGCGCAGAGTATGAATGGAATGGCATGGTATTTTACACATACGAGCGGAGTTTAGTATGAATGCGCCCGGCGAAAAACCTTCCAGCGGAAAGTGCCGCAGATGTTCTTGTCAAAAAATATGGTGCAACTAGCGCGCAAAATGCGCGCTAATATTTTTGGTGGCCACGATATGGATTTAAGCTATTCGGGATTGAGCACAGCTTCCAAATTCTTCAACTCGTGGAAGCGCAACAGCCAGCAGCCGTAGTTCATGCCGCCACCGACAGCGGGAAGGGCCATCCACTGCCCTTCGTGCAGGCATCCCTGACGCAGCAGCTCAACCAGAGCAGTAGCTATGCTGGCATTTGAGAGATTGCCAAAGTAGCGGAAATTATCGACGAGTTTATCTAACGTCGAGGGTGGCCAACCGTAGTCGTTTATCAGCAGTTCTCCCATACGGCGTGTAATACGCGAATTGGCCTGGTGGGGCACAATATATGCTAGCTCATCGTGACTCAATCCTGCATGACGGCAAAGCACATCTACAGATTCCGCCATAGCACGCGGAGCTTCGCGGAAGACCTCTTTGCCATTCATCTTAGTGTAGCCAACCAGGTATTGTGAAAGCACTTTGTTCAGTTCCGCACCATTTCCAGCCTGGAAGAGTTCGCGCATTTTTATGTCAACTTCCGCCATTTCGACAACATCTTTGCGCAAGGGTGTCTGGTAGAAGAGTGATGGTCCCTGGTCGGCATCAGAACCATTAATGATATAGGTATCTTCGTCACCCAGTTCCAGCAGAAAAGCCGATGCTCCCTCTCCGAAGAGCGAACTTGTTTTCCAATCCAGGACGTTCATGATATTGGGAAGTAGCCCCTCAGAAGTAACCAGGAGAACCAGCTTTGCAGAACTGGCTGCCAGTACTTCCGCACACACCTGGAAAGCCTCGGTCTGGCAAGCACAAGCGCCTTTCAGCATAGTCGCACGAATTGGCCCTAATCCCAGTCGCATCTGTACCAAACCGGCAACAGTGGGAAAAGCATCATTATCAGAAGAGGAGGCCCCGATCACTGTGTCAATTTCGGAGGCATCACGAGCCGCACTAGCAAGCGCACGTTGGGCAGCAATCACCGCCATATCCACCAAGGTCTCATCTTTAGGGGCTCGAGGATCTTCGATGAGACCAGGAGCAGATGCTCCTGCCATTTTGCGGCAAAGCTCCAGAGTGCTGGTACGGACATGGCGAGTACTCAGGCCAGTGACACGCTCCAGGTCTTCAGCACTGCGGGGGTCACCCAGGCGGGTAGAAATATAAGCAAAGAATTCATTGGCAACGATTCCAGCAGGAGCATAAGTGCCTAAACCAATCAGGCGTACCTTCGCCCTTGTGTAGATTTGAGGTACGATGTAGACGTACCTGGGCCATGGCTGTGTATGGCTTTGTGACATCGGTTTACCTCCTGGAGAGGGATTGCTATTGCATGTAGTATAACACACAAAGAAGAGAGACCGGCGGTTGTGAGAGCTAGCTAAAGACGAGGCAGGCGCCCCAAGGGGCCGCCTGCCTCGTCTTTCATCCTGGGACGTACGCGGGTCTCTTTCTTCATCCCCTGGGATTAGGTAAACTTACCAACGAGAGTCACGACTACCGCCATAGCCATAACCCCCACCGTCATAACTGCGTGAGTCACTACGGCGAGAACTGCGAGCGGGTCGCTGCGCCTGATAGCAATCGCTGCAATACACAGGACGATCTTCACGTGGTATGAATGGGACAGAGGTCGGTCGCCCACAGTTAGCACAGGTCGTCTCATAACGCTCAACGTTGCGTGAACGAGACATTGATGACTGACTATTGCGACGGGCGGCGCGACAACTTGGGCAACGGCCTGGCTCATTGGTCAGATTACGGCTAGCGTAAAACTCCTGCTCGCCGGCACTAAAGGTAAAATTCTGCCCGCAATCGCGGCAGGTAAGGATACGGTCCTGGTATCCTTCATTGGACATCATGGGTAATAGTTCCCCTTCTTTGTTTTCGCTCCGCCCAAAAGGTACAATGTGTTGAATCGAGTATCAGGAGACACGCTTTGTACTTAGCTCTACAGAAGAGATATCTCGAGGTGGTCAGAGAAGTCTAGAGACTTCCAGAGAGGCAGGCATTCCTAGATACCGGGTGACGGAGCGAAACCAGGGCCTGGATATTACTTACCTTGTCCTAAACCACTTACTCATTGTACCATAGTTAGGATAAAAAAGATATGCAACGGCGGACGAGATTTAGGTCACAACCCTTTCTATCCTTGGTTTGTAGGGGCCATTCATCCCTTGACTGACAGGAGGCGCTGTGGACACCTCAACAGAGATCAAGTATCAACCACCTCCACTTGCCCAACAGGCTCGTCAAGTCCATACTATTACCGACCGCTTTTCGATGGCAAATACCTATCTTGTCGAAGATGAGCGTTGCATTGTGATTGATCCTGGTTCCGTACTTAATGTAGAGTTGACATTAGACTACCTCAAACGTTTTCTACACCATAGGCCTGGCGATATCGACCTGATTGTATTGACACAGCTGCACCTCGATCATACATCAGGAGTTGAGTCATTGCGCCAGGCATGTAATGCGCCTGTTGCTGCATCCATTGCCGCGCAACAACTTGTGCAGTCATGGAAAGTTGGGGAGCTTCAAGAAGGCAGGGGTATACCAGGAATAACCCATTTCGTCGGACAAATGCTGAGTCAGCACCCTTTACCAGGAGCATTGCACCATCTTGACCTCTTTGCGCCATACTATGAACGGCAGGTTCAAATGGTGGACATCTGGTTAGAGGATGTGGCGGGCCTACCCAATCACCTCAACTGGCGTGTCATCGCCAGCCCTGGTCATACGCCCGAAAGCCTTTGTCTCTACAATCCCTTTAGCCACGAACTGGTGTGTGGAGATACTCTCGTTACCCTTGAGGGGGGAGCAGTACTTGTGCATGGAAGCACTAACCGTCGCCGATTGGAAGTGACGCTTCAAACACTGCGCAGTCTGAGCGTGTTCTACCTATACCCAGGTCACGGTAGGCCGATTTTATCGAAACATGCCATGGCAAATATACAAGCTGAGTAGTGATGGGCTCCACTCAGGGCGATTTGCCAGGCTTGCTTATTTAGGTTTGCTCGGTAACCGCAGCGGTACCGGACCACTTAAGGGGGGAACTTGCGATGGCGTGGGGAGAGGTGGCATAGGTGTGGTTTGCGCTTCTGGTATAAAGGTATACTCCAGAAGAACATTTCCCAGGTTAATGAAATCGCCTTTTTGAAGCAGGCGCGGCTCATGCAAAAGCTCATCGTTCACTTTTATACCATTATAGCTGTGCAGGTTTTGCACGTAGTCTCCATCGGCCTGGCACAAAAATTGGGCATGTAGATCTGCAAGTGAGGCATCATGAATAATCACATCACTTTCAGCAGACCGTCCAACAGTAAATACCGGTCGATCTAACAAGAAGCTCCTCCCCGCCATTGCTCCATTGCAGATCACACAGAGACTGCCAGGTTTTTCAGGGAGTGGAGTGATAGGATTGGGTCCCCTATTCTCATGCCATGTATCACTATCATCCAGCTCAGCGTTTATTTCGCCGGGTGTCGTTCGCGGCAATTGCTGAACTACGCGGTCTAACGTGAGACTATCAAACTCGAGGGAGGTCTTTTCTTCCTGGGGCCTCGTTGGCAACGCGTTGGAGCTAGTGGGCTTTCTACCAAATTGACCTGACATATTCATCGGTGGTGCGCTAGAAGGACGGCGCAGGTGATATAAGAGAGGATCATCCTGTTCTGCCAATGGGATTGGACGTTCCACGCTTTCAAACAGAAATCGGTGCGAACCGATTTCTAGCAGGTCTCCATTTTTGAGGACAAGAGTGCCACGGATACGTCGCCCATTCAAGAGCACTCCGTTTAAACTATCACAGTCGGTTATATAGACCTGCCCAGCATCCCAGGCTAACTCAGCATGATAACGTGAAGAAGTCTCGTCATCTAGCCAGATATCGTTATCCTCCTCGCGCCCGATACTGACCACTGTACGATTTAGCGCCAATTTCTGTCCCTGGAAGCGTCCCGAGCGATGCACTAGCCAGCCCCAGGGTATATCTTCACCAAAAACAAAGGGTGCAGGCATACCAGGTTGCCGTCTAGGCAGCGGTACCGCACCTGCAATAGCGTTACCACGAGTGGTGCGTTTACGATGGCTACGCTGGCGAGGAATACGTCCCGAGGTATTCGAGTCCCGTGGCTGTGTAAAGAGGCAGTAAGAGGTAGAAACGCTCAGTGGGAGTACCCAACCCCATAGGGCCACATAGACAAGCATCAGTGTAATCTCAATTACGGAAATAGCTGCCTGTACAGAGCTAAAGCGTATGTTGTACCAGAGAATAGCGGGTAGCAAGAGCAGTGCGGAAAGCACACATGCAACGATAGCACCGGCGAGTTGCCGTGTCGTTCCGCGTTTACGCAACGTTGTATAGAGCGCATTAACCGCAATGGCGAGCATGCACGAGGCCAAGCCACCAAAGCAGCCATAGCTAAACCAGGTTGGAAAATCTACATTGCTCGTAGTTGCATTCCTCTCTCTTACTTCTTCACTTTACAGCATTGGATCAATGTGCTGTTTGCGAGCATCGCTGATCACAATGGTATCTACAATTTGATTCGCGTTCTGTTTATATTCATTATCGGTCCAGAGGTTTGCGGAATCCCCCGCGACTTTATCATTCACCTCTACCGGGTCCCAGTATTCGAACTGCGAATTATTCTGAGTGACTGAAACACCAAGAAAGGCATGACCGGGAGTAATTACGATTTCAGAATGCAGTCCTATGCGTTCGACCGCAGAGGCCAGTAGTGTGGTCAGTTCGATACACATACCATTATGCTGCTGCAGCACCTCCGCCGGTAGTTTGATATTCTGGAGAGTCGCACTATTGTCACCAGGACCGGTGTACGGAACACTCGCCTGGCTATATTGTATGTGGTAATCGAGGCGCATGGTATCAAAAATCGCGTCCACCTGGTCTCTCACAGCTCTTGGGCTTGCTTTATTATATCCAATCATCGCAGGTGGCGCTGGGGGCGGCTCTAATTGCAAACGGGTCGCAGCCTTGCTAACCAGCATATTTATGACGGGATCATTAGGAGTGACCCAGGCAGCAATCTTCAAACGGTTTGCCGCAATCCACTGCATCAGCCAGCGCGAATGGAGCAACAACGGACTATCATTGACATAATAGATATGCTTTTGCATATCTGTGACACTTACATGCAGCCAGGTATTGGCATCTGCAGTCAACTTACGAAGCGATTGTCCAATCACTGGTGGCATAAAGTTTACGGATTGCACGTTGGCAGTCGCGTTGACCGTATGCGTTTCTGACTGGCTAAATCCCGTGATGTTGACGCTCATGACCAGCGTAATCGGGCTACGACTGCTGTAGTGAATGGTAAACATATCAGACTGGGTAGCGACATAGGAATGGTAATAGGCGCTGAAAAGTGCGGGCGGGATTTGTACGCAGATATGTACAGGCGACTGGCCACCACAATGCTCCTGGCTAGCTACACTATTCTGCTGATAGCGGGAGTAGGCCTGAATGCCTCCGACGATGTACCATGCGGAGAATCCAATTAGCATCGTCAATGTAAGGAGCAATATTGTGAGTTTTTTGCCCATTTGTTCATCAGCCTCGTACAATGGCACTTGTTCTTAAGCGAGTGAGGATATTGAGCCGATGGGATTATATCATCTTGTTTCATGAGGGGCAATCAAATGGGACTTGTGGGTTGGAGCAGTCATCCCTTTCAGTGTTTGCTGCATCAAATAATGAGTGACGGCCTGTACACTACCGGTTTGCTGGTAGATGGCGATCTGGCGATCTGCGCCAGTTCCAGATGGGTCATCGAGTAATATGCGAAGATAGTTAATCTCGCGCCGGCTACCAAGATCATCCAGGACATCATCAACGAAGTCCAGCAGTTCTCCTATAGCATATCGCATACTCAACTGGCGATTTTGCACGAAATCAATGACCTCTGCGTCCAGGCCATAACGTATGACACGCCACTTATTCTCATCAATATGAGGTCGCGATAAGACATGGGTAGCCATGCCGTGTTTATACAGCCATGTCAACTTTGCAACCAGCGCCTGGCAGAGTGCTGCAATGGCGAGTGTGTCATCAATGGTGGCAGGCATATCACAAACACGAAATTCAACAGTATGGAAAAATGGATGGGGGCGAATGTCCCACCAGATTTTCTTGCCATTGTCTATGCATCCAGCTTGAACAAGGCTCTGCACATAGCCGTCGAAGTCATCCCATGAAGCATATGCCTCGGGCACACCGCTTCGGGGTAAAGGTCGCCAAACCACGGAGCGATATGATTTGAGCCCTGTGAAACGTCCACCCCAAAACGGAGAATTAGCAGAGATAGCTAGCAAATGCGGGATCCAGGTACGGAGTTGATTCATGAGCGAGATAGCTATCTCGTTATTCTCAACACCGACATGCACATGCAGACCAAAGATTAAAATTGAGCGCACGACATCCTGTAGCTGTTCTTCCAACTCAATATAGCGCTCGTTGGGAGTCGAGGGTTGGTCCAGCCAGGATGCGTCTGGATGCGTACCAGCGCTGATGAGAGTAAGCCCCTGTTCTTCTAGCAGTCCCAGCAACATATTACGCAGGTTTTGCAGTTCCAGGCGAGCGTCATTGATGTTTGGGCACACATCTGTCACGATTTCTACCGCCGATTGCAACATCTCCGGCTTAATCTTTTCTCCAAATTGAGAAGCGCCTTTTTCCAGAATAGTCATGATATATGGAGTTAACTTACCCGTTCGACGATCTACCATTTGAAACTCTTCCTCAATCCCGAGGGTAAAGTGTGCCGGCATGCCTATGCTCCTTCTCCAGAATGTGCATAGAAAGATAGGGTACGCAAAATAAGAAAGACGGGTTATCGAAAATTACAAGATGAGCAAGCAGTACGAATCTACAAACGGGTGGGCATGGTCAATCAGCAAGTTACCATCGTATGCGGTTGAGGGTGCTGGCATACAAGCTCCTCAGAGATGAAAGCCTTGATGCGTTATCGCACAGGAGCAGGTACTACTTCCGTGTACCGGTACAAACTAAAAGTCCTGGGAATCATAGCGTACACAAGAAGTATGCGATTTGTCAAGGGTCTGGCGCTGACATCCACTCATAATGCTTCTGGCTGTCCTCCGGCCCACCTTGGAGGAGAGAAAAGGGCGAGGACACCTCGCGCTCTGGCAGGGGATGAAGCCCTGCACGCCCCATATATGAGTGGATTCCGGGCCGGCGGGCAATATACAAGAGCTGTGTATTCTCCGGGCACCCTTTGTGGGTGCCCAGTGCATTACTACATACCTTTGGCTTGCAGCCCAAACGCATATGGTAACAAATCAGCAATTGTGAAATCACGCATAGCGCCATCGATATAAATTTCGGCACCGGGTGCGAGATCAGCCAACCATTGACGACAGGCACCGCAAGGTGTACGTTCGTCAATGGGCGCATCTCGTGGAGCATCGATACACGCAACCGCGACCTGTGAGATCGGCCCCGCACCTGCTGACATGACGGCAGCCAGCGCGGAACGTTCTGCACACAATGTCAAGCCGAAACTCGATATCTCGACGTTCACCCCAACGAAAGTTTTTCCACCAGCTACTACAGCAGAGCCCACCCGAAAATGAGAGTAAGGACAATGAGCTCGCTGGGCAACTTCGCGAGCCAGGGTTAATAGTTCTTCACGTGGAACCATACTCTTCTCCTATGATTAATATTGATACACCAAATTGTACCATGATGTTACTGCCTTTCATTCATCCCGTTACAAGCAATCAGAAAGACATTATCAAAAGAGGGCCTGTCCCTGTCGAGGTAAATATTGTAATTGGAAAGCAGGTCTGTAGGAGGAAACACGAGTGAAAATCATGGTGGCGGATGATGACCGTGACATGGTTGATATGCTGAGCTACTGGCTCAAAGGACACGGATACGATGTCATTCGCGCATTTGATGGTGAGCAGGCTATCAAACGTTGGCGCGAAACTTTACCCGATCTCGTCATCCTGGATGTGCAAATGCCAAAGCTGGATGGTTTCGAAGTATGTCGCCAAATGCGGAGTGAAACCAATTCAATGGTTTTAATTCTGACCGCACATGACCGTGAAGATGATGAGATACGTGGGTTAGAGATGGGAGCCGACGATTATCTGCGGAAACCATTTAGTCCAAGGCAACTACTCGCTCGCATCAAGGCTGTTATGCGTCGTTCAACCAGTTCAAAGGGTTCTTCCAGCTCATCCGCAATTAGCGTCGGGCCAGTGACGTTGGATGCAATGCGCCACGAGGTGACTCGAGATGGCGCAAAAGTACGACTGACTCCCACGGAGAGTCGCCTGCTCCACCTGCTAATAACACATACCGGTCAGGTATTGACGACCGATATGATTATCGAGCGGGTCTGGGGATATGATGAAGCAGGCGACTCTGGCCTGGTAAAGACGCACATACGTCATCTGCGCCAGAAAGTTGAACCGGATGCCAACACCCCTCAATATATCATGACAGTGCCAGGTGTAGGATACACCTTTACAGCGCCTATTACCATCGAGCAGTAAGTATTTAACAAGATCTGTGAATTCTCCATTGTTAGGTCGGCGTGAAGCCTGGCTGGGCTTGCCCCAGCCAGGAGCATTCACAGATCCTGAAGTATTTATCAATTATAGCCTTTTGTTCTTAACCGATTTCCCTCATTCTTAACCATACCGCAACACGCTCTGCATTATTTCCCTAGCTTTTCCACATTATAATTTCTTCACAATCCATTTTCATGAGAATGAGCCAAAGGCAACTGTATATGAAACTACGAGGAAGAGAGACATTATCCCCGGCGCTAACTTATATTGATAGTCCGGCAACAGATCATTGCAATTGCCTACCACTCTCTGCACTGCATAAATCGACCTGGCGTGAACAGGCACACCTAGATGCGGAAAGCGTTGGCCAGTTGTTACAAGTGATACCTGCTACACTGGAAATGAATAGCTATTTGCGCATTATACTAAACGAGCACTTTCCACGTTCTACACCTCTCAGCATAATGCTGTTGCACATCTCACAGCTTGAGCATATTCATATTGCGCCAAAATCAGCAATATTACATAAGCGGAATCGTTACCACGCGCCTGCAAATCTTCTGGAACAGATCCTTGTATATGTGCGCCGCACTATCAGGAGCAGTGATCGCATTCTGGTGCACGCGGGTACTGGCGTCGCTATGATTTTACCTGATGTTGACCAGGAGGGAGCACAAAACATATTGGAGAGAGTGTACTATAGTATTAATCTTCTTCAGCCGGAAACCGTTATTCCACCATTGAAACGCGAGACCGATATTATCATTGGTATCGGCTCATATCCTAAACCAGGAATTACAGCAGAGGACCTACTTTACTATACAGGTTTCATAGCGCACAGATTGACCCTACGTCCGGCAGTAACAACACAACTCCGCGGCGCAAGGCCTGCTTATCTATCAGAAGTAATATTGCATTATCATGACCATGACGATGAGAACCACCACCTCGTTACTGCCCGCGGCAGAGGCATTCCATTTATGCAATTACCAACACGCCTCCCTCCTCGTTTAAAACACCTCATTCCTTACAACCTGGCGCTCGAATTACGTTGTGCACCAGTTGGGCGTGATCACAATCGTCTTACCGTCGCCATGGCTCATCCTACAGATAGCCAAGCAATTGATCGCCTGCGAGAAGCCACCTGTATGTCCATTTTCCCGGTTGCATGTGAAGTGAAGGCACTCGATGCGCTTCTCATCCATGGTTGGTAATGAATATCAAACTAAGGAACCGCTAAATTTAACCAAATCACAACTAATCCTCAACACAAAAGCGTATCAACATTGGTTACTATAACATGCGATGAGACAAAAATGTGTATCACCAGATACAATGGTTAACATTCGCTGTTGCAATAAAGTGCACCTAATTAATATACCGAGGAGAGTACACACATGGTTATGCAAGTGATCCAGGACGATGTCCTTCTCACGTTCAAAGAGGCTATGAGCTACCTGCGCGTGAGCCGCTCAACTCTCTATCGCCTGATGTGGTCTGGACAACTTACTGGCCATAAAGTAGGCAGCACGTGGCGATTCTACCGAGAGGACCTCCGTGCCTGCATAGGTAGCGAGGTACCCATGGCGAATCTACAGTCCAATATTACCATAGGCTAGCTAACCTCTCCTTTCCTAACACCAGGTGATACTGGATATGTATATAAAAAAAGATTGATCTCCAATGTGTCGGAGGCTATAATTAACGACAAGGCTGGAGGATTGTTCCTCCAGCCTTGTCGTTAATTATAGCAGGCTTGAACCGTAAAACTAACATTATCATACCTCTATGCATATGCATTCAGAAACGCTGCGGCCGCAGCGTTTCTGAATGCAAGGAAGTATTAGATCCTATCATAATATGTTATCTTCCAGCTTCCTCCGACATTTTGAACCGTCAATAACACAGGATACGATGTCTTTGTACGTGAGACATCTACAGTAAATCTCCATTTAGATAGATCAGGCTCTGAACCAGGGTTTGTACTAAATGTTGGTTGCCCTACCACAAAAGAAAGCACATTTCCATCTTGCTCGTCTCTTGCCTGTGCCCTCGCAATAAAATCATCCCGCGTTAATCCACTGATCTGTAGATCATTGTAGGCATCTGCGTACCTTTGATTTTGAATATGCTGGAGGTAGTCATTCACGACATTGGTTGATCCAGATGCCTGCTTGAACGTCGTATTGTAAAGATCGTAAAAAGCCCACGCACACAAACCACCGCTGGTGAGGAGACCGATAGTTAATACTGCAACAACAATCCAGACCCATTTATACGACCTCTTCACCGGCGGTTGTATCCACGGGAATTGAGCAGGTTGGTAAGGAGGAACCTGCACATCTGCCCCATAGATCTGTGCTTGCTGTCCAGGAGAATGGAATGGAAAAGGTGCATTTGCGACTGGTTGTGATGGTAAAGCGGCGCGTACAGGGGGTACCGGCGTATCCGGCATATTCTGATAATAAGAAGGCGGAGGTGGATAAACCAACCCCTGCTCTACCCCATTTTCAACTTCCCCATTCTCAGACTCATGCCCGGTTTCTGCTGGCGGTTGCTCGCTTGAGGGCTGCATACACACAAGGCTCCTTACCCATTCTTTATCTCTCAATGTCCATTAGATAGATAAAGTATATGGGTTTGTGCAAACAGATGCAAGTATTACAGCCGGGGGACCGGCCGCCCGCGAGGATCGCCCCTACATTTCAGTGGTCGCCCGGCTAATTCACAGGCGCTGACACCCAACCATACTTTTATACATGACCGACGTCAAAAGATTTTACTCTGACACAGCTTTATCAGAACTTCTTGTCATACATTGTAATTACGAAAGTACTACATATGTGTGTAGCATATTGTAAATGAATATTTTCACATGTTATACTTCTCTCATCTTAAAACCCACCTGCGATGCTTTGTGATGTAGGAAGGTTGAGGTAGTATAATGGCAGTAAACAACCCTGTTCACGTCAATGAAGGCGGATTGCCACTTAATGCGATAGAATGGCTGGAGACACACCACCGTAGTAAAGCGCCTGAGCGTGAACAGATGATTCGAGATATTCAGTTCGAACGAGGCAGCAAGATAGTTGATGCTGGTTGCGGTCCGGGACTATGGACTCCCCTACTGGCCCGCGCCATTGGCTTTCAGGGACATATTCTAGGAGTGGATATTTCTCCTGAGGCTTTGGTAACCGCGCAGCGGCGTAGTCAAGGCAAGTGGTATCAGCGGCTGGTACAGTACAAGCATAGCACGTTGGAACAGTTGCCAGTATCATTTGGTTCAGTGAATATCATATTTAGTGCGAATGTCAGTCAGTATCTTCCTGATCCTGTAACGACCTTTGCTGCCATAGGCCACTACCTCGTTCCCGGTGGACGCCTGGCGATCAAAGATATCGATTTTGGGACAATGCGATTTCACAACATCGATACAGGATTGCAAGCATGTGTCTTCCAGGCACGTGAGCGTTGGGAGCGAATGCGTGTAGATGCTGGTTATACTTTTGAGGACAGCTGGGTCGGTTCAAAGCTGGCGAGCTATCTCAAAGCCGCGGGCTACGAAGAGGTACAGGAGAAAAGCTACCACATAGTACGGCAGTATCCTCTTACCCAAGATTTTCGCCACTACCTTCAAGGGATTGCTGAGTGGTTCGTGTGTGAGGAGGCACCCTTACTCGATGAAGAAGATCTTATAAACTGGCTGCAATGTTTTTCAGACGGTGAGCAGTGTGTTCTTGATAAAGACACATTTGTAAGCGAAGAAACTGAATACGTCGTAACCGGGGTATGGAACAAGGCGCAACCAACACCGGTTAGCTATTTTGACATGTATATCAAGGCAGTTGAAGAGGTTCTGTTGTAGCTGCGAGGCAAGGAATAATAATTTTCGCTGAGCTGAGTCACATGTCCCTATATTAAGGAGATATAGGGGCGTTCTTAATGCTTTAAAGAAGAGAAAGGGGTTGAGCAACCTGCTCAATTGAGGGTTGCCTATCCCATTTTATTGAGAGCAATTGAGTGAAACGATTCCTTAAATATCCAGTTTTGTGTCGACGTATTATGAGAGCTTATTCAAGGCATCAGCAATCAATGCAATAGCGCTATCACCTACAATTGACTGTAGCTCTGTATGGAGCTGTCCCATATTTTCCATGCGAGCAGTAATAAACTCGTGTTGCGATGTTCCATAAGCAAGTCCGGTGAGACCACGTTGAGCGGCTTCATATTCTGCACTTATCTGCGAGAGTAATCTTGCCACTTCGCTTTTGTGTCCCTCAACTCTAAGCATGGATCCCCCTCCTTCATGTTGCTGCTTCCGAGCCTACTATCGACTCAGGCAAACCAAGATCATCGCGCTAAGCGATGACAGAGAAACAGGACTTGTCAACACAATGTCAATAACTTGTTTAAACAAGTTTCAGGAAAATATATACATCCATAGTATGCACGACAACATACGTTCTTGTCTAGTGTTTAAATGCCCTTTTTTACATTTCGATCTTGTTATGCCGTAATTAGATTTTTTTGACGTTTGTTCATACATTAAAATATAGCGAATAAGCACAAAATTCCTACTTTTGAGTTTAGAAATTTGAGATTTTTGGAGTTATGGATGATGTAACGGGAAAATATACGAGCTGGCAAATAGTACTTTTGGAGAGATATAAGAAAGGTGACCGCGGAACAGGGGCAACCGCGAAGCGTGAGCCAGGCAGCCGCCCAGCGTGAACAGGATGATCGCGAAGCGCGAGCCAGGCAGCCATCCAACGTGAACAGGGCGACCGCAAGGGCATTGATTCCAACAAAATCGGGCGCCAAACCAGGAAGCAGCCATAGAGGGCCGATTCATCGGGTCCTGCCCCGCTTCAGCGTGGGCCTCGCGCTGGAATCGCTCTGTCACAAGGGAAAAGGCATCTTAGGCAAAAGAGGCACTGTGCGTATGCGGGCGATCCCCGATAAATCGGGATTGGACCCGATGAATCGGCCCTCTATGGCTGTTTTCGTGCAAATGATGCGCGTTCCTGATTCAATAAATGATTTCGTTGGAGTCAATAGCGCAAGGGCCGTCGCTCCATTCACGGATTTCATATCAGACATACTCCTGGAAAAAGAGACGTGTCTCTCGTGCAATTAAGGCGACTGCATAAGCCCGATGAGATTATTGTCTGCGTCTTTTACCCACGCAATCAGCATCCCACCACCGACATCTGTGACCTCTTGCTGTGTTTGCGCGCCAGCGTCGAGGAGTAATTGCAGACTTTTCTGAATGTCGTTAACCTGGCAGTAGCCGATTGGCCCCGTCATTCCTTTGCTGTGGCCATTGGGATCTAAACCTATTTCCTGGTCTCCAACCCGAAAACCAACATAATACGCCCCATCCACATAAGGCTCGACGCCCAGAAATTTGCTGTAGAGCGTCTTCGCTTGAGCTATGTCTTTGACCGGGTAGACGAATAAGCTGATACCTTGATTCATGAACAACTCCTTTTCTACTGATTGATTACATGACGATTCTTTCTCTCCAATTCTACCACACTCAATACAACTGAATGTGGTAGAACAGTGATAGCGCGCGCCGGGCGCCGCTTACCAGCTCTGGCTGCCTGCCATTTGTTTGGTGGTAGCGTTGAGACGGTTAAAGAGGTTGGTCGTGGCGATCATGAGGATGATGGCCGCGAGTCCCTGCTCGTCGTAGTGCCGGGTGGCCTCTTCCCAGAGCTCGTCGGGGACCGGATCGGCCCGGTCGGCCAGCCGGGTGACGGCCTCGGTGAGCGCGAGGGCGGCCCGTTCGGCGTCGGTGAAGTAGGGGGTTTCCCGCCAGGCCGCCACGGCGAAGAGGCGCTCGTCTGTTTCCCCTGCCTTCTTGGCGCTGCGTGCCCCATAGTCAACACAGAAGCTGCAGCCATTGATCTGGCTCGCGCGCAGGTGGACAAGCCCAAGCGTCTTTTCCGGCACGCCCCCCTTTCTTGTGGCCTTGAGCAGGGTTTGTATACCAGTGTTGGCGTCAGGAAGAAGCGTTGCCGGGTTGCTCATTCGTGTTTGCATGAATAATCTCCTTTGGGTGACAGAACTTCACCGGGATGCTCTCGCATTCTGGCAAAGACCTCACCCATTTCTTGGCTTAAAGGTTTGATCTTGACGGGTTCGCCCATGCGGCGCTTCAGTGGGAGTTCGTCTCCCTGTCACATCGAGTGGGTTTCCCTCGTCACTACAATGACGGAACGCGACGCAAGAATGTGACCGGTGGACGAAGTTGAGTCTCGCTCGTCACTCCTATGAGAGAACAAAATAAACAAAATAGAAGGAAGAGAACTGATGGACGAACACGAATGGCTGGCGGAGCAATTCGAGGCCAACCGGACCCACCTGCGAGCAGTGGCCTACCGGATGCTCGGCGATCTTACCGAGGCGGATGACGCCGTGCAGGAGTCCTGGCTTCACCTCAGCCGCTCCGGCACGAGCGGCGTTGAGAACCTGGGTGGATGGCTGACCACGGTGGTCGCGCGGGTGTGTCTTGACATGCTGCGCTCACGCAACTCGCGGCGCGAAGAGCCCCTGGACGTACACGTACCCGACCCGATCGTAAGCCGCGAGGACGGAATCGACCCAGAGTATGAAGCGCTGCTGGCCGACTCGGTTGGTCTCGCGCTGCTCGTGATGCTCGACACCTTGAATCCCGCCGAGCGCCTCGCATTCGTGCTGCACGACCTCTTCGCCGTGCCTTTCGACGAGATTGCACCCATCGTGGGACGCTCCCCGACCGCGGCCAGGCAACTCGCGAGCCGCGCACGTCGCCGGGTACAGGGAGCGGCCACGGTTCCCGACGCAGATCTCA
>WNFX01000631.1_pt1 | contig 35002 bp, 27 predicted proteins | sample 5400111 | NCBI WGS metagenome assembly WNFX01 (sample SAMN13153363, study PRJNA577476) | soil metagenome | isolation source: 40 cm soil or saprolite under grassland replicate 1 | place: USA:California | collected 2016-06-15 | reverse complement strand
CCCACTCCCTGGGGGCAGGCCGCTGGCAAAGCGAAACTGCAGCACTTGGGTGGGACTCTCAGGTGCATCCGGGACAGAGGCAATGGAGACGTTCCCACTCGGATCGTACACGAACCAACAGCCTGCCAGGAGCCCGGTCCCTGTGCACGCACCGGGCGGACCCGCCGCGGGCAATGCGGCGAAGGAGTGTTCCGCGATCCTTACGTAGCCAGGCGGCTCGTTGGGTCCCGCACCTGTGGCGCCCGAGCCGGTCGCGCCCTCGGTCACGTTCGACGGCCCGCCGAACACGGCGTCCTGGTTCAGCGTCCCGCGATACGCCACTAGCTGGAAGTCGTAGGTAGTAGATGACGACAGCCCGAGCACGGAGCACGTCCGGTGCGCCCCGATGGTCGTGCCCACGACCGGGGTGGAGCAACTGCCTTGCGTCACGCTCGGCGCCGAGCCCCACGCAATCGGTGCCACGGCGTAGCGCACATCGTACTTTGCCGGCTGGCCGGTGCCGTCGTCCACCTCGGTGAATGACAGCGTCGCCGAGTTGGTCGTCATCGAGACAACGCCCAGATCGTTCACCGTGCCCGGCGGCCCAGCCGGCGGAGTGTATTGCACTGTCAGATAGGGACGTTGGCTTGTTGCAGGCTCCTCCATACTACTGAAATAGCGCCAACGATCCCGCAGCTTCGAGGCGTCAGAATTCAAGAGCAAGCCCAAATTGCTGGAGGGGTTGCTCAACCATTCTTGGACAACGGAAGTCACATCCCATTGCTTGAACCCGACGGTCTTGTCGATGCCCTTGCTATCGACTGGAGCAGCTATGTCTGACTGCGCCAAGGGAACGTTATTGTAACAGCAACTATTCGGCGTCCAACCATTCACACCGTCGTACGTGTAACCCGTCGCCTGACTCACCTCAGGGTTCTTGTTGACGACTTTGTGAACGGTCACCGTGTACGTTGGATCCACCGTGGCGTCACTCTCGACAAGATAGAGATTCAAGGTCGCACTCGAGACGGTAGATCCGGGAGGAATGCTGGCAAGGTCGAACTTCATCACGATTGCGTTGGCAATCTTGTTATCAGGCCAGGTATACAGATGGAGACTAGTACCGGTCGAATAGTTGACCGCATCAATTTTTAGATAGGTGTCTGCAGCTGGACTGATTGTAGCAGTGGAAGGTGCTGCGATGACCGCAAACGGGCGAGGAGCGCGTGACAAAGCCGTAATGGATCGCTGATCGCTTTGACACGAGCCGACCGTTGCGAGAACGCCTACAAGCCCTATCCGTCTATACGGCATTCCCGATCTGCGTATCCTGGGTTTCATGCGCCCCCCGGTCGAAAGCACGAATATGCACCGCTCACTGGCGCGCCCCCGCGATGATGCAAACGCGCCGCGTGGCGCGTCGCCGTGCATTACGCATGCCGCAGATGCTCTACACCGCGACAGGCGATCGTCCCCTGGCCTCGCAACGTAAACCGCAGCGCGCCTGCTTCAAACGTGCTGCGCGTCCGCCGCCACAAAGGTCACGGTCACACGGCGCAGGCTAGGTCGTGGTCATCGACAGGACGTTCGAGTTGAAGCGCGAGCCCTTGCAACGACAGCGCGCCGTCTTCGAACGCGCGAGACCAGCGCGCGGTGCTCAGCACTTCTGGTAAACAGGAAAGGACAATGAACACGGCTGCTAGCGCTTGGCTGAAGCGTTGTAGTGAATCAGCTGGGTGTGCGGGGTGGCTAGGCCAGTCGACCTCTAGCGCGACTGGCGGTTAGCTGCAGCCCTCCACCAGCCGCACCAGCGCGTCTCGCTCCGCGGCGCTGACGAGCGAGTGCGTCGGCAGCGTGACCAGCTGGCGCACCAGCTCCTCGGCGCCGGGCCACCGGCCGCTCGCACGCGTCAGCCGCTCGCGCACCGGCGGGAGGGCGGCGAGGCTGGTAGGATATCCCGGGGTGACGCCGAGGCGCAGGGCCCAGCGCGGATCGGGGAGCCCCGCGAGACCGTTCGGGAGTCGCAGGGGCAAGCGCAGAAATCCCGGCGTGCCGGCGCGCGGTGGTGCCACGGCCCGCGCCCGTGAGTCCGGCGGGATCCGCGCCAGCAGGGCCTCGGCGTTCGCCTTCCGGACCGCGGCCTCCTGGGTTGCCAGCGGTAGCGTGCGCTCGAGCAGCGCCGCCGCGGCGCGGGTCATACCGCGCGGCGGGCTGGGCGCGCGATAGCGCGTCTCCCCGAGGTGCAGGAACGGAACAGCGGCCGGCAGGCGGTATAGCGCCGGGCGACCGAGCAGCGATTGGGCGGCCGCCGTGCCGAGCGCCGCCAGCTCGTCGGACAGACCCGGCGAGCGGGCGGCGGCGAGGTGCCCGTCCAGCGGGAAGCGGCGCATCAAGAGCGCCCCGCCCCGGCCGCCCGTCCACCCCTTCCCCCGTCCGAAGCTGAGCACGCTCAACGCCCCGTGGCTCCCAAGCGGCGAGCCGCGCCACAGCGCCCCCTGGCCCTGTGCCGCGTCTTCGATCGCCAGCGCGCCGAACGCTGCCAGGCAGTGATCGATCGCGTCCCAATCCACCGGGATCCCGAACAGCGGCGCGACGACGACGACGCGCGCGCCCTCTGCCAGCGTCGCCGTCACGGAGTCGAGGTCGGGCGCGAGCGTCCACGGATCCACGTCGTACAGGGCGATATGCGCGTCCGCGCCGACGGCTGCGGTGGCAACGTCGTAGCACGAGAACGCCGGGAGCGCCACGACGCACGGCTCTCCCACCACGCGGACCGCGACGCGAATCGCGAGGTCCAGCGCATGAGTGCCGCTCCCCAGCAGCACGGCCTCCCGGGCGGGATACAGCGCGCGGAGCAGCCGCTCGACGCGGGGTCGGGGGTCGTCCCGGCGTCTGAGCGCCTGAGTTGCGGCGCGCCAGGCGGCATGCAACGTGAGCGGCGAGTACACGGGAACCTGGCGCCACAGCGGCCCGCGGCGCGCGCCGGAGGCCCCCGACGCTACGACGTCGTGACCTCGCTGGGGCCGCCAGCGCGGCACCAGCTCCGCGAGCCGGTTCATGGCAGCTGCCGGGCGAGCAACGGACCGATGCCGTTCGTGACGGCGAGCGGCAGGCGCCGCCACACCGCCGCCGCCAGCCGGTAGGCGGGGCGCTCGGGCGACGGCGTGGCGGCGACGTTGCGCGCCGACCACTGCAGCCACGGCAGCGGGACGTCCGCGCCGCCCCACTGCTGCTTGAACCGGTGCGTGCCGCTGCCGGCCGTGCAGCGGCCGAAATCGAACACCCGCACGCCCCGCGCGATCATCTGCTCCATGAACGACCAGTACAGCAGCATGTTCGGCGCGCTGCGGTTGTGTTCGCGCAGCGACGACGCCCACGTCATCTCGAACTCGTCGCGCCACGCGAACCCGCAGCCCGCGGCGATCGGCTGCGCGCCCCGGTATACGGCTCCGAACACGACCAGCCCGCCGAATGTCGTGGCGAGACGCTCGAAGAACGCGCGCGGCAACACCGGCGTGCCCAGGCTGCGCATGTTGCGCGCCAAGACGTCGTAAAAGGCGTCGAGCTGCTCCGGCCCGAACCGCGTGGTCAGTCCTTCGCGCCGTGGGCGCTTGATCTGGCTCCGCAACTTCGGATCGAATGCGCCCCACAGGGCCGCGGGGGAGTCCGGAAGCTCAAGCCGCACCGTGAGCTTGCGCTGTGACAGGCGCAGCTCGGACGACACGACATGTCGCGTGCGGAGCTCCAGGAGATCGACCCCAAGCTGCCGGGCAAGCGCAGCCGCGTGCTCGGCTAGCGTCGCCATCGCGTCCGGCGACCCTACGGGTCCGCCCGCGTTCAGAAACGGGAGCGAGACGAGGTAGTCGCCGAACAGCGGACTGCGCACGCGTACTAGGGGCAGAATGCCGCGCCACGCTCCCGCATCGTCGCACGCGACCGTGTAGAGGCACTCGTGCCCCAGCACGTTCTCCATGACCGCGCGCCATCCGGCCAGGTGACAGAACGTGCCCCCGGGAGCGGCCGCGGCGAACGCGTCCCACATCGAGAGGCTGCCGTCCAATGGCGCGAGCGACATCATACCCGGACCAGCGAATCGGCCAACTGAGGAAGGGTTTCCGCGATCGCGGTGAAGCGGAATTCCCCGAACAGACGCTCGAGCCGCCGGAGCGTGCGGCGCAGCCCGCCGTAATGCCGTACCCGCGTCAACCAGGAAACCCCGAGGCGCGGCTGCTCCGGATCGATCTCCCAGGGATGGATGTAGAACGTGCCCGGCGCGCCGCGCCGCGCGCAATCCCGCAGCGCCGCGCGGACGAGGGCGTACGGGAGCAGCCGGAAATACGCGCCGCCGCCCGCCGGAAGGTTCGCGCCCCAGCGCCGCAGCGTGGTCGGCGGCACTTCGGCGATGCGACCCACCGGCCGCTCCAGCCAGTGCGGGTCGCGGTGGCCGTTGGCATAGCCGTAGCCTGGCCGGCGCACGGGGAACAGGCTCGAGTCGTAGCGGTAGCCCTCCTCGATGAGGACATCGAGCGCCCACTCGCGACCTGGCACGATCGAAAAGCTCGGGGCGCGGAACCCGAGCACCGGCGCGCCGATCAGGTCCTCGAGCACGTACTTTGCGCGCCTTACGGAATCGCGGAATGCTGAAGGCGACTGGTCGGTGACGCGGGCATGATCCCAGCTGTGCGACGCGACCTCGTGGCCCGCGCGCGCGATCCGCTGCACGAGGTCGGGATGCCGCTCCGCCACCCAGCCGACGACGAAGAACGTGCCCCGGGCCTCGTGGCGCGCCAGCAGATCGAGCAGCCGGGACACGCTTCCCGACAGGCGGGATTCGAAGCGGCTCCAATCGCAGCGGCGCACAGTCGATTCGAACGCCGACACCTGAAAGTATTCTTCGACATCGACCGTGAAATGGTGCCTGACCATACGGGCGTTGGGTGCAACGCGTGTGCCTGACGTGGGCAGGCAGGGCGCTGTGAAAACCGGAGGGGCTCACACCACACCATGTTGCGGCGACGCCACGACAGATGCGGCCGCGGCGGGAGCTCGAGCTATCGGGCCGACCCTGAAGGCCGCGCGTGCATCTGGGATGCGACGGCCACAGCTTCGCAAGCCGCAGCCAGGGGTGCCTGCGACGCGAGCCGCTCGGCGAGTTGCTTCGCGGCGATATCGTACCCGCGCGCCGACGGGTCTCCGTCGTACGGGAGCAGGTAGAGCGTCTCGACCGGCAGCCTGCTGGCGACGAGCGGCGGGAGCAGGTCGACGACGGCAACGCCAGCCTGGGTTCCAGCCTGCGTCACCCAGGTGCTCTGCGCGCGTAGCGACTGCCGCGTCACGGCGTGATGGGAAGGGAACGCGACCAGCATCAGCGGGATGCTGCGCGCCGCGAGCGTGTCGCGCAGTGCGGCCAGCGCGCGGCGGTATTCGTCCTGCAAGCGGAGCGTTATCGAGTCGTCCCCGCCGGCTGCCGTCCAGTCGGTTCTCACCGGATCTGCGCGGGCCTGGGACGCCGCGCGCGCCCGCAGCGCGAAGTTCCACAAGGCGGTGTGCCGGAGCAGCGGATAGAAGGCCGATAGCGGGAAGCGCGACTTGTCGCGCCGGTTCTCGGCGAGGCGATCCCAGGTCGACGGTCGGCTCAGATCGCGGATGTCGTTCGCACTGAACAGCAGGACCACGAGGTCCGGTGACACCCGGAGTCCGCGCTCGATCAGCTTCGCCGCGTCGACGAGTGTGGCGTTGTCGAGCCCGGCGTTCACGACTCGCACGGTGCCGCAGCGTCCATTGAGCCGCTGCTCCAGCTGCGCCGGTAGCGTCTGGTCGTCGTTCACGAAGTCGCCGTACGCAAACGAGTCGCCGGTCAACAGAATGCGAAACTCCCCAGGCCGCTTGATCAGCGGAAACGCGGGGCCGCGGTACCCCAGCGCGTTGGTGGTCACGTGGTGCGGCAAGCGACGGTCGCGACGATCGACCAGGTCCTGATCGGGCAGCAGGATCCCGGGTATCGACTGGAATTGCGCCTCTGTCACCGTCGCCACGCCATCCGGCGGTGCCAAGCCGAGCAGCCGCAGCCCGACCTCAGCGAGCATCAGGGCCACCAGCAGGCAAATTCCGACGACTGCACACCGTATCAAAAGGTGACGCATGCGCTCGCATCTCCTTTTGAGGCGAGCCGGCCGCGGTGCAGCCGTGCAACAGGCGTGCCCCAGACGACGCGTGGCGCAGCGGGCCACACGGTGTTGCAGTGACGCCACGGAAACTGAGGTCCCTCGCCGCCCCATTCCGCTGCTCGGGAGCGCGGGACGGGGGGAGACGCCTCGCCGTTGCCTGGCACCCACTATGCACGCTTGTCGCCGACCCCCATGCGCTTCGCCATCCTCTCCGACATCCACGCGAACTGCGACGCGCTCGCCGCAGTGCTCGCCGACGTCAACCGGCAGGGCGTTCAGGTCGTCGTCCATCTGGGCGATGTCGTCGGGTACAACACCCGCCCGCGCGAGACGCTGGCGCTGCTGCGCGAACACGGCATCGCAGGCGTGCGCGGCAACCACGACCTCATGGCGATCGGCAAGCTACCCGCGGATCAATGCGGCCCCGTGGGCCGCAAGGCCATCAGCTGGACACGCAAGGTGCTCAGCGAGGCGGACTGCGACTATCTCGCCAGCCTGCCGGCCGAGCTCCGTCTCGCCGGTGGGATGCTGTGCGTCCATTCCGCCCTCGGCGATCCCGTGGTGCGATTGCACTCCCGGGAGCAGTTCGCGGAGGAGGCCGAGGTGCTGCTGCAGTTCGACGCCGAGCTACGGGTCTGCTTCACGGGCCACACCCACCTCCCGCAGCTGGTGGAGGTCGGGCCGAGCGGCGTGCTGCGACGGGCGCCGGCGGCGGACCTGGAGCTCGACCCCGAGGCGTTCTGCTTCATCAATCCCGGCAGCGTCGGCCAGCCCCGCGACGGCGACGAACGGGCCACCTACGCCGTCTTCGATCCGGACACCCGGCACCTGTCGTTTCACCGCGTCGCGTACGACGTTCGCAGGATCATGCGCGACAACGCCCGCCGCGGCATCAAGATCGGGCCGCGGACCGGCGCGACCGGATCGCTCCTCGCTCGGCTGTTCGACGCGGCCCCATGAGCGCGCCACCCAGGGTCTTGGTCACGGGCGCCGACCAGCACCAGGGGCTCGCGGTGATCCGCGGCCTCGGCCTCGCCGGCATTCCGGTGATCGCATGCGGGGCGAGCCGCTGGAGCATGGGATTCCACTCGCGCTTCGCGGTCGAGCGCGCGCGCTACACACCGCCGTTCCAAAGCGCGCCGCGCTTCATCGACGACCTGCTGCGCATCATTCGCCGGACCGGGCCGGCGCTCGTTATCCCGACGGTCGAGTCCACGCTCGTCCTGTTGAGCGAGACCCGCGACGTGCTCGAGCGCCATACCACCCTCGCGGCGCCGCCGCCCGAGGTCCTCGAATACGCGCTCAACAAGGGGAAGACGCTGCGGCTGGCCGCCCAGGTCGGCGTGCCGGTGCCGCGCTCGGTGCAGGGTGAGAGCACGGGCGAGATCGTGTGGCGGGCGGCAGGGCTAAGGTTCCCCGTGGCAATCAAGCCGCACGGGAACGGGCTGCACCGCACCACCGCCAACACCCTGGGCTTCAAAGTGCGTTACGCCAGGACACCCGAAGAGCTGCAGCAGGTGCTGCACCCGTTCGAGCGGGACGCCAGGGCGCTCCTGGTGCAGGAGTACGCCCCGGGGACAGGGCGCTGCGTCGCGGCCCTGTGCCGCCGCGGCGAGCCGCTCGCGCTGCTGGCATACGCCCGGGAACGGGAGTTCCCGCTCTCGGGCGGGGTGAGCGTGCTGCGCAAGAGCATCCCGCTCGACGCACGCCTCGCCGCGCACGCCACCACGCTGCTCCGGGAGATCGGCTGGCACGGCGTGGCAATGGTGGAGTTCAAGCACGATCGTGCCACCGACAGCTACACGCTGATGGAGATCAACGGGCGCTTCCAAGCGTCGACGGCGCTGAGCCTGGATGCCGGGCTCAACCTGCCCAGCCTGGTCGCGGCGCTGTACGGCGTCGGAGTGGCGAGCCCGATCCCGACATATCGCGTGGGTGTCGAGGAGCGCTGGCTGCGGGGCGACCTGCTGGCGCTGCGGGACGCATTCGCCGCAGGCCACCGGGGCTCGCCCACTGCCGCGCCTACCGGAGCGCCGCCGTCCCGGGCCGCCGTCGTATGGCGGTTCCTCCGAGATTTCCGGCCGCGCGTGCGCTACGATGAGTTCAAATGGTACGACTGGCGCCCGGGGGTCGTCGAGGCCGTCTCGCTGCTGGCGATGCTGCTGGGGTGGCTGCTCGAGCCGGTGCGGCGCGTCGCCGGTTACCTGCGCCGCCCCGCGGTCGCGTCTCCCGCACCGCCCCCACCCCACAGCGCGTTCACCAGCTCGGTCACACAGCGCTCGATCCGCGCATAGGCCCGCCGGCACACTTCGACGGACTGCTCTACCGGATCCTCGATGCCGCGTGACGTGACCGGCTGGGGATCGAGATCGCCGAGGATCAGGACGTCACCGCGCGTCCGCCCAAAGCGGTCGCAGACCATCTGCTTCTGGCGCTCATCCATGACGACGACGAGGTCGGCCCAGCGCACGAGATCGCCGGTCATCAACTGGGAGCGATGGGGAGACAGGTCGACGCCGTGGCTGGCGGCCGCCGCCAGGGCGTCCGGGGGCGCCGGTCGGCCGGGGCCGAGGAACCCGGCCGAGTCCACGCCGACACCGCGCGAGCCGACCGCGCGCCGCAGCACGGCGGCGGTGAAGGGGCTGCGGAAGATGTTTCCATTGCACACCGCGAGCACGTGCTGGGGTGGACGGCGCGCCAGCAGCGCCGCGAGCGCCGCCTGGCGGCGCCGCGCGTGGAGCAACCGGTCCGGGACGCCGCGCAGGCGCCTCAACAGCTGAGCCACCACTCGCCCTCCAGTCGCGACACGAACGCGTCTCCGCCGGCGATCGCGTGCATCAGCTCGACCCGCGGGGAGTGAATCAGCATCCAGGGCCCCTGGCGGCCGAACCTGCTCCCGTGGGCGGCGAGCTCCTCGACGCAGCCGGGCTCGACCCGCCCGGCAATCGCCGTCAGGCCGCGGCGCCACGCGTCACGCAGCAGGTGTCGCAGCACGAGCGTCTGCGTGGACCTCCGGGCGGCGAGTTGCAGCACCTCCCCGACGCCTCCGCCGCTGTGACAATAATACAGGAACCACCCCGCCACCTCCCCCGTCGGATCTCGCACGAGCACCCCATGCAGCTCGCCGAACTGCCGCTTCTCCGCTGCCAGGGCCAGCAGCCACGTGAGCGAGCCATCTTCGTATACGGGTCGCAAGGCGCGCGGCCCAGCGAGCTCCGGCAGCCGGGCGGCCATCGTGTCTGCATCGAGCGCCTCGACCGTGCCGGGTGGCACGTCCTGTGTGAACGACGCCGGGAGCCGGGCCGCGAGCGTGTCCGCGGCGGCGAGCACGGGACGCGCGGCGAACAGCGCGGCGCGCAGCACCGGGCCGCGCGCGATGCGCGCCGCGAGCTGACGGCACGGCCGGAGCGTCCGGGTCCAAAACAAGCTGTGGATCACCGAGATGCTGCCGCCGAGGCTCTCCCACAGGCGCCGCCCGGTCTCGTTCGCCGTGTCCGACAGGCTCAGGTCCTGCGGGCCTGTCAAGAATGTGCGCATCAAGCGCCGGCCCACCAGACCACGGCGCGCGGGAGCAACCATCAGCTGGGTGGCGACGGCCGCGCGGACCGGCTCCCCTTGGAAGCACATGGGGCGCGGAATGACGCCGAGAAAGCCTGCCACCCTGCCGCGCTCGTCCTCGTACACGAGCGATGGCAACTCCTCGTCGGGCCAGGGATGGCGACAGAAGATCCGCTCCAGGTAGGCCGCCAGCCGATCTGGGGACTCGCGCTCGCTGAAACGAAACACCTGCTGGCGCAGCGCGACCACGTCGGGGAGGTCCTCGCCGCGCAGCGGCCGCAACCGCCCGCCTCCCGCCCCCCCCGGCCCCGCGCCGCCGTCGGTGAGCGAGCTTCGGGTCAGGCGAGCTGGCGCGGCCGTACGCTGCCTCCCGAACCGTTGGCATGGCATTTCTGGTACACGAACTGCCCGATCGCGGCGAGCGACCCGAGATTCTGCTCGGTGATCTCGTCCTCCGCGATCGCGAGCCGGAAGGCATCCTGCAGGAACTCCACCAGCTCGATTACGCCGATCGAGTCGATCACACCGGTTCCCAGCAACAGGTCCTCGTCGCCCAGCTTCCAGTCGGGGCGCATGTAGAGAAAGTTCTCTCGCACGTAGGCACGGGTCCGGTCGACGATGTCCGACTGGGCCGGCCCTGCCATCTGTTCACTCATCGTCTTTCTCTCCCTCCGCCGTCGGACCGTCAGGCCGCGATCGATGCGCCGGACACCGCTCGTTGCGCGCCAGCGAGCGCCGGCGCCAGCTCCCGGGCGGACGCCCCCAGAAACTCGCGGTGCCACAACTCGGTCGACAGAATCGCGACCAGGGCCTGATTCTCCCCGACCCCGGTCGCGAGCCCGGCACGGCAGCGCCGCACCAGTCCCACCACCGCCTCGGGATTGAAGATGCCGGTGCGCTGCAGGCTCGCAGCGTCGAGCAGCTCCGCGACGTACTCGGGCTCGGCGCCAGTGAAGAACGCCGGAACGTCGGGCGCCCGGTACGGCTGCTTCGGGCGGCGCGCGATGGACGACGGCAGCATCCCCTCGGCCCAGCGCCGCAGGATGGCTTTCTCCCGCAGGCCGCGCAGCTTGCTGCGATCCGGCAGCGCAGCCGCGAACTCGAACAGCCGGTGGTCGAGATACGGGACCCGAGCCTCCACCCCGTGGGCCATCGCCATGCGATCCCCCTGCGCGGCGAGCAGGTAGGGCGAGAGCAGTGTCACCGTCTCCAGGTACGCCGCGCGGCCGAGCGATGACCAGCGCATGAACCCGGGCGGCAGTGCCGCGCGCAGCTCGGCGAGCGCGTCGAAGCCCCCAGCACCCGCCCGGAACCCGTCGGCGTAAAAATCCCTGATCCGCGCCGTGAGCCGGAAGCGGGGGAGGTGCGAGAACAGCGGATCGTCCGGCGACCCGGCGCTCAGGAAAAAGCGGCGCCAGAAGTCACCTTTGGGCGCCTGGGGCGCCAGATACCAATAGAGCCGATCGAACAATCGGGGACGCCACTGCGAGTCCGGCTGGCGCAGGCAGAACAGCCGCACCAGCGTCTCCTTGAACAGGTCGTAGCCGAGGAAGACCTCGTCCGATCCCTCCCCCGTGAGCACGACCTTGATCCCGTGTTCGCGCGTGAGGCGGGACAGCAGGTACAGCGGGGCGGGCGCCGTCCGCAGCAGCGGCGTCTCGGCGTGCCGCACCACCTCCGGGAATACGCGCGCGATATCCCCCGCGCCGATGCGCTGCACCACGTGCCGGCTGCGCAGCTGTCCGGCCACGGCTTGCTGGAACACGCTCTCGTCGAGCTGCGGATCTTCGAACGTCACCGAGAACGTGCGCAGATCGTACGGCGAGGCCTTGGCCGCGAGCGCACACACGATGCTGGAATCGAGGCCCCCGCTCAGGTACCCACCCACCGGCACGTCGGCCCGCATGCGCAGCCGCACGCCCGAATGCAGCAGGTCGTCGAGCGCCTGCAGGGCGTCCGCCGGCTCGGTGGCCGCGCCCGAGTAGTCGAGCGCATAGTACCGCCGGATCGACAGCGTTCCCTCCCGCCACCGCGCCCAGCACCCCGGCTCGAGCGCCCGGATGCCGCGGAACGGGGTGCGCGGCGGCCGCGCCGCCCAGAAGGTGAACACCTCGTCCAGCCCCTCGGGGTCGAGCGCCCGCTCCACTTCGCCGCTCGCGAGCAGCGCCTTGATCTCGGACGCGAAGTACAGGTCCCCGTCCCGCTCGGTGTAGTACAGCGGCAGGATCCCGAAGCGATCGCGGGCGAGGAACAGCGACGCGGTACGACGATCGTGCAACGCGAAGGCGAACTGGCCGTTGAGCCGCTCGAGCAGCCCCTCGCCCCACTGCTCGTAGCCGTGAACCAGCACCTCGGTGTCGCTGCGCGTGCGGAACACGTGACCGCGCACCTCGAGCTCGTGCCGCAGCTCGAGGTAATTGTAGATCTCGCCGTTGTAGACCACGCGGACGTCGCCGTCCTCGTTCGTCATCGGTTGCGCGCCGCCGGCGACATCGATCACGCTCAACCGCACGTGCGCGAGGCCGATCCGGTCGTCCGCGTACAGGCCGAACCCATCAGGCCCACGATGCCGGATCGCGGCCGCCATGCGCTCGAGCAGCTCGGCCGATACGCCGCGCGGCCGCTGGCGGGCGACGCCTGCCAGGCCGCACATCAGCCGTGCCCGCCCGACTGATGGTCCTCGACTTCAGGCACTCGGTCGACGAGCAGCGGCGGGAGATGCAGCGAGCGGGTCGCGCTCCGCTTCCGCTCGATGTCCCGGTAGACGCGCTCGACGTGCTCGCGCTGCATTCCCAAGTCGAGCGCGACCTCGGCGGCGCTTCGCTCGTCGTTGTGCGCCTGTAGGACCAGATCGAGCTGCGTCAAGGGCAGCGAGAAGAAGAATTCCTCCTGCGTTTGGGGCAGCGAATACGTGTCGGTCGTCGGGGGTCGCGAGCGCACGGCGGGCGGCACGCCCAGGTGCTGCGCGAGCTGGTAGACCTGGCTCTTGTAGAGATGGGCAATCGGCTTGACGTCGGCGAGGCCGTCGCCGCCCTTGACGAAGAACCCTTGATCGTATTCCAGGCGGTTGGGCGTGCCCAGGACGGCGAAATGCAGCCGGTCGGCGTGGTAGTACTCGAGCATCTTCCGAGCGCGCTGCTTAAAGTTCGTGGCGGCCACGATCTCGCGAAACTCGCGCGCCGGGAGGCGGATCTTCCGGACGTCACCGCCGGGTGGCTGCACGGCGACATAGCAGATGCTCAGCCGCTCGGAGTCCAGCCCGCCCCCCTCCAGCACCAGTTTACAGCGCCATCCCTCCCCGTATTCGGGCACGAGCCGCCGGATCGCCGCATCGCGTCGCGCGTAGCAGCCGCACGCATCGAGCATTCCCGAAATGTCCTCCACGAGAAACTCGATCCCCAGGTGCGTGGCCCAATCGCGCGCCAGCGCGAGGCTCTCAGCGTCCGACTCGCGCTCCGGCAGGCTCAGGCCCAACACCCGCCGGGCACCCACGGCCGCCGCCGCGAGGGCGGCGCACACCGAGCTGTCCACACCGCCGCTCATCGCGACGACGATGCCGGAGCGCCGCAGCACCTCGCCGACTTGGCGCCGCAGCGCGCTCGTGATCTGCCCCGTGACCTGATCCAGGTCGAGCCGCAACCGCTCCGCAATCGCTTCGGACACAGCACCTCGAGGTGCGAGAAAACGGCGAGCCGCTCACTCTCCCGAGCCGTGGGAATGCAAAGTTCGAGCCTCAGGCCCCGCTTCCCTCTCCTCCCAATGGCCTCGCGGCAGCGCACGGAGCGCGTGCAGCCCCAACGACTTGTCGGAGCGGCGCGATGACACACCAATCGTTGTGGCGCCCGCGCAACGCCGGGCTGCACGGGGCACAGGGCCGCGTACGCATCGAATCAGTGCACGAGCGGCAGTCGCTGGTATGCTCGTTGCAAGACCTGCGTCACGCACATCCATCAGCCAGGAGAGTGGTCCCTGTCGATCCAAGGCGGGTCGCGAGACGCCGGGAGCGGCAACGTCGCGTTACTGCTGTGGCGCGCCGCCGAGCGCTGCGGCGCTCGGCCAGCAGTGGTCGAGCGCGAGCAGAGCGTGACCTACGCCGGGCTCGTCAAGCGCGCCGCCGCGATCGCCGCCGCGCTGCTCGCTGCCGGGGTCGCGCCGGATGATCCCGTGGCGATCCTCTTGGAACGCGGCGGCGACGCCGCCGCCGCGTTCTTCGCCACGCTGGCAGTCGGCGCGATCACGGTGTTCGTGAACGAGACCCTCCGGCCCCGCCAGATCGAGTACCTGCTCGCCCACTCCGGCGCGCGCCACCTCATCACGACGCATGACCTGCTCGCCCGCCAGCCGCGGGCGCTGCACGCCGACGTGCGCATCCTGGACGCGCGGACGATCGGACCCGGTGGCGATTCAGAGCCAGCGCCCGTGCCGCGGGTCGGCAGCGACATCGCCCAGATCATCTACACGTCCGGTTCGACGGGCCTACCGAAGGGCGTGACGGTCAGTCACGCGAACCTGTTAGCAGGAACGCGCGCGGTCGTCTCCTATCTCGGGATCACGCCCGACGACCGTATCGCGAGCCTGCTGCCGTTCAGCTTCGTCTACGGCATAAGCCAGCTGTTGTGCGCCGTAGCCGCGGCGGCGGCGCTCGTGGTCGAGCGCTCACCCCTCTCGCAGCAGGTCCTCGAGACCGTCCGTGCCCGCAAGGTCACGGTGTTGGGCGCCGTCCCTCCCCTGTGGCTTCGGCTCCTGAACGTGGCGGCGTTTCGGGAGGCGCCGCTGCCCGACCTGCGCGTGATGACGAATGCCGGCGGGCGGCTGCCCACGGAGGCCGTGCGCGCGCTGCGGCGCGCCCAGCCTGCGGCTCGCCTCTACCTGATGTACGGGCTCACGGAGGCGCTTCGCAGTACGTATCTGCCGCCGGAGGAAGTGGACCGGCGGCCAGATTCGATCGGTCGAGCGATCCCCGACGCCGAGGTCTACGTGCTTCGGGAAGACGGCACAGCGGCGGCGCCGGGCGAGGTCGGCGAGCTGGTGCAACGCGGCCCGACTGTGACGCTCGGGTACTGGAAGGATCCGGAGCTCACCGCCCAGGTATACCGGCCCAACCCCCTGCGGCCGCCCGGTGCCCCGGATACCGAGCGCGTCGTTTTCTCCGGCGACCTGGTGCGGAGCGATGCGGATGGCTTCCTGTACTTCGTGAGCCGCAAGGACCGAATCATCAAGACGATGGGCTACCGCGTCGGCCCCGACGAGATCGCCAACGTGCTGTACGGGTCGGGAGAAGTCGCAGAGGCGGCGGTGTTGGGCGAGCCGGACGACCTGTGGGGCGAGCGCATCGTGGCGTACGTCGTCCTCACAAGCGCGGGTTCGCTCGAGCGCCTCAAGGCATACTGCGGCCGCGAGCTGCCGCGCTATCTGCAGCCGGCCCGGATCGAGGTGCGCGCCGCCCTTCCCATGCTGGCGAGCGGCAAGCACGATCTGGGCGCGGTGCAGGCCGGATCCCCGTGATCGGGAAACAGATCGCGAAACACGTGTTGCCGCCGCGCGACAACCGGCCGCCGCAGCCGCGCCTCGCGGGCGCTTGGCTTGAGATGTGCAGCACTCGATCGAGTCACTGCGCAGTTCGTTCAGTTCAGCAACGCGACGGAGGCCCGTGAAACGCATGCGCTACTTGGTTACTGGAGGGGCGGGGTTCATCGGCTCGCACCTGGTCCATCATCTCGTCGCCGCCGGGCACGAGGTGGTCGTCCTCGACGACCTCTCGACCGGCCGGCGCGAGAACCTGACCGCCGTGACGGATCGTATCCGCTTCCTCGTGGGTAGCGTCACGGATCCGGAGATGTGCCGGCGCGCGATGGAGGGAGTGGATTGCGTACTGCACCAGGCCGCGCTGACCTCCGTGGAGCGCTCGGTACGCGAGCCGCTCGCCGCCCACGACGTCAATGCGACCGGCACCGTGACCGTGCTGCTGGCCGCAGGGGACGCCGGCGTTCGCCGGGTCGTGTTTGCAGGCTCCACCTCGGCCTACGGGAACCTGGCCGACCTCCCGAACTGCGAGGACGACCTCACGCAGCCACTCTCACCCTACGCCGCCTCCAAGCTCGCCGCGGAGCAGTACTGCCAGGCGTTTCAGGCGACCTATGGGCTCGAGCCGGTCGTGCTGCGATACTTCAACATCTTCGGGCCGCGGCAGGACCCGACGTCGCAGTATGCCGCGGTGATCCCGCGCTTCATCACGGCCGCGCTACGCGGCGAACGGCCCACGATCTACGGCGACGGCTGCCAGACGCGGGACTTCGTCTACGTCGCCAACGTCGTACACGCCAACATGCTCGCCAGCCGGGCCCCCGCGGCGCAGGTGGCGGGCCAGGTGTTCAACGTCGGCTGCGGCCGCAGCGTCAGCGTGAACGAGCTGTGGCAGTGTATCCGGGAGCTGGTGGGTACGGACCTCGAGCCCGCCTACGCCGAAGGGCGCGCGGGCGAGGTGCGAGACTCGCTCGCCTCGATCGACAAGGCGCGCAACCTGTTCGGCTACCACGAGGTCGTGGACTTCGAAGAGGGCTTGCGGCAGACGATCGCGTACTACCGGCATACGAGCGCGGAACGCCGGCGCACCGAGCCGCGGGGCGTGGCGCGGCGAGCGTTGCTGCTCGAGCCCTCTTAGCGTCGCTCCTCAGTCGCCGCCACGCGGTCGAGCATCTCGCGCAGCTCGTCCAGGCTGAACGGCTTCCGCAGCACGGGGCGTTCGGAGCGCAGCAGGTGGTCGCGCGTCTGCGCCGAGATCGAGTCGCCGGTGGTGAAGACGATGCGGCGCTCGCGCCCCCGGCCCTCGACCCGCAGGTCCTCGAACAAATCGAAGCCGCTGTGCGCCTCGTCGAGGTGCACGTCCACGATCAGCGCGTCGTAGCTGGCGGCGGGCTCGGTGAGCCGTCGCCTCGCCTCGTCGTATCCCGGCACGCTCGTGACGTCGTGCCCCAGCCGCTTGGCGAGCAACACCATCCCGCGTCGCACGCTCTCTTCGTCCTCGACCACGAGCACCCGGAGCGACCGCTCCGCGCGCCGCAGCCCGGCCGCGGCTTCGTCGGCGGCGCGCGTCGTGTCGATCGGCAGCTCGAACTCGAGGCGCGCGCCGCCGCCCTCGATGTTCTGGATCCACATCCGGCCGCCCATCGCGCGCACCAGCCCGAAGCTGATGGCGAGGCCGAGCCCCGTCCCCTCGTCTCCCTTGGTCGTGAAAAACGGCTCGAACACGCGGTCCAGGATCTCCAGGGGCACGCCGGCTCCGGTGTCCTCCACGGCGACCCGCATGCGCTCGTCCACGAGCTTCGCGGTGATCAGCACCTGGCCGGGCCGACCGGTCGCTTCGACGGCCTGCCGCGCATTGACGACCGCGTTGAGCATGACCTGCTGCAACTCCTGGGGATCCCCGATCACCGCCGGGAGGTCGTCCGGAATCGCCACCGCGCCCCGCACGCGACCCTTCTTCAGGGCGGACCGTTGCAGCGACAGCACGCGCTCCACGATCTCCGCCAGGTCGACCGCGGCCCGGACGCGTGGGCGCTGGCGTGCGAAATCGAGCAAGGTGCGCACGATCCGGCCGGCCCGCATCGCCTCTGCGCAGATGATCTCGGCGCTCTCCTTCAAGTCGGCCTGATGCGGGTCCACGGCCAGCAGCTCAGCGAAGGCCGCGATCGCCGCGAGCGGGTTGTTCAACTCGTGCGCCACCCCCGAGACCAGCGCGCCCAGCTGCGACAGCCGATCCGTCTGCAGCAGCTTGCGCTGGAGCAGCACCTCACGCGACACGTCCACGGCGAGGAACAACAGCTTGGGCGACGGCTCGATCGGGTCCACGTTCACGATCACAGCTTGCACGTCGCGCGCGGGCTCGCCGGCGAGCTCGAGCGGGAGCTGGAACTCCTGCCGCGTATTGACGGCGTCGCGCAGCGCGGTCGCGAGCGCGGCGCGTTGGGGCTCCGGCGCCCACTCGGTCAGCGAGCGCCCGCGCACCGACGGCGCATCCGGCACCCCGAGGAGCTCCGCGCCCTCGGGGTTAACCTCCAGAATCTGGCCGTCGGCCGTCAACACCAGGCCCGGCGTCGGGAGGGAATTGAACAGTTGCAGGTAGAGCCGCCGCTCGACTTCGAACGCCCCCAGCAGCTGGGCGGCGCGGGACTCCGCAGGCAGCTCCTCGTGCATCCGGCGCAACGTCACCACCAGGTGGTTGTGCGGGCCCCGCGTCACACGGGTCTCGAACACCGTTCCCGGGCCGTCGGATGCGTGCGCTGGCATGAGGCAGGTCCGCGCCGTGCCGTCGGCGAGCACGGCGTGGAGCACCCGTTCGAGATCGGTGCCCTTCGCCCCCGAAAATGCGATCCAGAAGTCCCGCCTCAACGCCTGATCGGCGGGCACGCCGGTGATGTGGGCGGCGCCAGCGGACCACTCGGCGATGGTCCAGTCGGGGGCGACTGCCACTACACCCATGTCGAGGCTGTCGAGTAGCGCTTTGGTATCCATCGGATGTTCTCCGGCCCCCCGAATAAAAAACGCCCGCTTGGCCAGATCGCGGGCGCAACGGGGCCTAGGGATGCGGGGAGCGGCACGTTTTTGTAACTGCTCGGTACCAGAATGACTTGGTGGCGTTCCTGGGTCAAGATGAGGCGCGCACGCAACAAGTGATGCGGCTCACACCGGGCGAGGCCGCTAGCGCTACGACCTTGCCTTATATTGGGGCTCGCAGCCTCCACCACGGGGGATACATGCCGAGAATGTTACTAACAGGGCTCGTCTTAATCAGCCTCACGGCCTGCGGTGGCGGTTCCGGGGGGCGGAGGGCGCGTCCCGACGCCAAGGCGAGCGCTGCCTCCAGGTCGACCGCAACCAAGCCCGGGACCGCGGCCAAGCGGAAAACGGCGCGGCCGGACACGACGGGCCAGCACAATCCGCTGACCAACCACTAGCCGCCCGAACGACGCCGGCGCGCAGCAACGGAGCCCCGCGGTCGCCTGGCGGGGCTCTGGTCGTCGCGTCGGAGTGGACGCGATCTAGAAGGACATCCACCACTCACCTTCCAGTCGCGACAAGAACGCCTCGCCGCGCCTGATCGCCGCAACGAGCTCCGGACGCGTGGAATGGACCAGCACCCCCGGACCATCGCGCGTGAGGAACGCCCCGCGGTCCGCGACGGTCGGCAGCAGTGCCGGCTCGAGCCGGCCCGCGAGCGCGGTCAGACCCTCTCGCCACGCGTCGTGGAACAGACTTTGGAGCACGTCGCCGTAGCGATGTTTTCGCGCGGCCACCTGGACGACCTGCCCGATGCCTCGCCGGCTCGCGTAATAGAGATACCACCCCACCAGACCACCCTCGCTGTCCTCCAAGGCGGTCCGACGCAGCTCCCCTAGCGTGCGCTTCGCGGCCAACTGCTCGAGCAGCCACGCGGCGGAGCGCTCGTCGTAGTCAGGTCGCAGCGGCACGCCGCCGAGCAGGTCGGAGAGGTGCGCGGCCATGGCCGCTGCAGTGAGCGGCACCGTTCGCAGGCCCGCCACCTGAGGCCAGCGCGCGATCACGCCGTCGATGGCCCAGCAGACCGGCGCCAGTGCCCACGCCAGCCCCCGTACGGGGAGCCGCTGCGCGAACTTGTTGGCGTAAAAGCGGGACGGTCGCAGCGGCTGCGTCCATTGGAACGTCTGTAAGAGAGAGATACCGCCCCCCAAGGCATCCCAGATCTGGCGACTCACCTCGTTGGCCACGTCTGCGAAAGAGAGGTCTTGGCTTCCCGCGAGAAACGCCCGGACGAGCTCGACTGCCGCGAGCTCGCGCTGGGCGGGATCGACCATCAGCTGTGTACCCACCGCTACGCGCACCGCCTGCCCTTGAAACATCGCCCGACGCGGCACCCGCCCGAGGAAGCCTACGATGCGCCCCGCCCCATCCAGGTACACGAGCGACGGAAGCGCGTCATCGCGCCAGGGATTGTGGAAGAAGATCTCGTCGAGATAGGCCCCGAGGTCGGCCGCGCCCGGGTGCTCGCTGTGGCGGAACGCCTTGCGGCGCAGGGCCACGATGTCGGGGATGTCGTCGCGCAGGAACGGTCGGATGCGACCCATCGCCCGATCACGCCGTCGCGGTCGTCACGGCGCCCCCACCGTCTCGGGCGCGAACAGCTCCTTCAGTCTCCGCCGGTCGATCTTGCCGCTGGGGGTCCTGGGGAGCGCGGCGAGCGCCATCCAGCGGGATGGCAGCATGTACGGTGGCAGCGAGCGCGCCACAACGTCGCGCAAGCCCCCCGGCGTCACCTCGACGCCGTCGCGCGGGACGTAGGCGCAGCAGATCGCTATCCCGTCGAAATCCCGACTCGGCACGCCCACCACGGCGCATTCCCGCAGCGCTTCCACGGGATGCAGCGCAGCCTCGACTTCGCCCAGCTCGATCCGGTATCCGCGGGCCTTGATCTGCGAGTCCGCCCGGCCGAGGAAGCGGATCAAGCCGTTGGCACCCACGCTGGCCAGATCGCCGGTGCGGTAGATCCGGTCCTCCGGGTCGCTGCTCCCGGGATACGGCAGGAACGCCCCCCGCGTCTTTTCCGCATCGCGCCAGTAGCCCGGGCTGAGACCAACACCGCGGATGTAGAGCTGTCCCACTTCCCCGGGAGCCACGGGCCGCAGCGCCTCGTCCAGCACGAGCAGCTCTTCCCCGCCGCACGCCTGCCCGATCGGGATTGCCTCGTCTTCGCTCGCGGGGCACGACGGCACCGTGTAATAGCTGCTCGCGATCGTCGCCTCGGTCGGACCGTACAGATTCGTGAACGAGACGTGCGGGAGGCGTCGCATCCAGTAGATCAGCGCCGGCGTGGGAAACACCTCGCCGCACCACAGCACTCGCCGCAGGGTTGGGAAGTCGCCCTGCTTCACTGCCTCGAACTTGGCCATGTAGTTGAGCACGGACGGGACCGAGAACCATTGCGTCAGCCCGGCGTTGCGGATCAGCTCGGCGAGCCGGTGTGGCAGGAGGTTCAACTCCGGCGGCACGAGGTGCAGCTCCGCGCCGGCGGCGAACGTCCCGAAGATGTCGAAGGTCGACAGATCGAAGTGCAGCGGCGGATGACCGGAGATGCGGTCGGTCGGCGCGGTGCCGAAGTAGGGTACCGCCCAGTCGACGAAGTGGCGCACATTCGCGTGCGTGATGACCACGCCCTTCGGCATCCCGGTCGAGCCCGACGTGAACAGGATGTGGGCCGCGTCCCGGGGCGAATTGGCCGACCGGGGGGCCTCGCTCGGGTAGGCGGCCAGGTCGCCCATGGTGAACTGGGCGGTCACCCCGCCGGGAGGATCGTCCGCCCCGAGCCAACCGACGGCATGCGTTGCGGCGAACGGGGGGGACGCGAACAGCGCCTCGAGCGTTGCGCCGACCGGTCCGCTGGCCAGGATCCATCGGTTGTCGCACGAGGCGATCATCTTCTCGAGCCGGGCGGGAGGGCTCGCCGGGTCGAGCGGCACATAGACGGCGTCGGCCTTGAGCACGCCGAGGATCGCGACGATGGCGGCGGGGGACTTCGGGGCCAGCAGGCAGACGCGGTCGCCGCGCGCGCACCCCGCATCCTTGAGGAGACGCGCCAGCCGATTACTGGCGAGCTCGAGCGCCTCATAGGTGAGACGCTCGTCCTTGAAGACCAAAGCCCCCGCCTCGGGGCGCCGGCTCGCCTGCTCGGTCACCCAATGCTGCAGCAACGCGCTCAGCTGACCGCTCCCCCTTCCAGCACGACCACCGCCGCGGCCACGTCCGCCTCGTGCGTCAGGCTGACGTGGATGTGCCGCACGCCGAGTGCGTGCGCCCGCTCCGCCGCTGCGCCGGAGAGCCGCAGCTCCGGTCGGCCGCCTTCCAGCCCCCGCACCTCCACCTGATGAAAGCTCACGCCTTGCGCCCAACCGGTGCCGAGGGCCTTGAAGCACGCCTCCTTGGCCGCGAACCGGGCGCCGAGCGCTTGCGTACGGTCCGCGCGTTCCCGGCACTCCTCCCGCTCCGTGGCGGTGAAGACGTGCGCTTCGAAATCGCTCCCGTCGTCCGCAAGCGATCGCGCGATCCGCTCGGTCGCGACGACGTCGAGCCCGATCCCCAAGATCACCGGCGCTCCTCCCCGGCCTCCAGCGGCGGCCCCGTGGAAGATAATGGACGGCGTCAAACGCCGACGCGCCTCGACGGCATGGCCGCCAAGGCAGGTCGACCGGAGCACTGGCGTGATCACCGCTTCACAATGTCTCCGCTCGTCACGTTGCCGGAGCGCCCGAAGTTCTCGGACGGGATGAAGACGCTCCAGAAGTCCATGCCGCTCCCCGCCGGCCCATTGTCGCACGCCGCCACCGTGTAGTTCACCAAGCCACCCGTGTCCTCCCGGCCGATGGCGTCGAACTCCACTCCGCGGCTCGGGTCGCTGCAGGCGGTCGAGCTGCTGCGGTACGCCGTGATCGACGTCGCCGGGTCCGTCGACTGATCCGTGGTCAGCGTGGCAGGCACCCCGCCGGGGTGCAGGTCGCTGTAGTCGGTGCCGGTGAACCGCCCGGTCAGGTCGGCCCGCACATCGAAGTCGAAGGTCTGCACATTGTTCCCGGGCGTCGGAGATCCCGTCCCGACCTGGCCCTTGCCGATCACTTCCCCGGTCCCTGACTGCGCGCTGCACGTCACCGAGAACGTGGTCGGGCCCGTCCCACCGGCGGGTACCGTGACCGTGCGGGGGTTGGCGCCGCTCACCGCGCAGTTGCTCGGCACGTCACTCAGCGACACCTGATAGTCGCCGGAGGTGACGGTGGCGGTCACGTTGCCGTTGGCGTTGATCGGTGTGCTCGCCCCCGTTGGGAAGCTCGGGCCCGTGACGTTGAGCGTGTAGCTCGCGGGGATGTTCTGGCCCGTGGTGGCGGTCGTGACCGAGAGGGTGCCGGTCGTCGTGCCCGTGCAGCTCACGGAGAACGTAGTACTGGCGGTGTTCCCGGCCGTCACTGTCACGGTGCGCGGGTTGGCGCCGCTCACCGCGCAGTTACTCGGTACGCCGCTCAGCGACACCTGATAGTCGCCGGCGGCGATCCCGGTGACGGTCTTGGTGTCGTTGGCACCGATCGGTTCGCTCGCTCCCGTTGGGAAGCTCGGCCCCATGACGTTGAGCGTGTAGCCCGTAGGCTGGTTCTGACCCGTGGTGGCCGTCGTGACCGAGAGGGTGCCGGTCGTCGTCGTGGCCGTGCAGCTCACCGAGAACGTGGTCGGGCCCGTCCCATTGGCGGGCACCGTCACCGTGCGGGGGTTCGCTCCGCTCACCGTGCAGTTGCTCGGCACGTCACTTAGCGACATCTGATAGTCGCCGGAGGTGACGGTGGCGGTCACGGTGGCGTTGGCGAGTGTACCCGTTCGGATCGAGGTCCGAACCGTCCGTGTTCGCCGCGACGATAATGTCCCCCGTTAGAGGCGGAAGCAGGTCGCTCGAAGCCGGCGGAACAGCCACAGGCTCTCCGCATCCGAACCAGAAGAAGGCGCAGGTCCGTGAATGTTTCGCCTGCTCCATGATCCAATCCTCCCGAGCCCTTGCGGTTCTGCGACGAACATCGTGAGCCGATGCAGGGGTTGGCATTTCCCAGGCCAGACCTCGGGAGGCGATGTCGCCGCGGGAGATGCAAGACGCTCCGAGGATTACGCAGGACGTTGCGTCGAGCCGCCGCGGCGACGGCGCGACACGGTGTGGCTAGCGCCCGACGGAAGGCACGCCCCGACCTGCGGTGAGTGGCGATCCGTTGGGGCGATGCGCCGACGCGCCGTCCGGCACCTGGCGGCTGTACGCCCGCGAGCCCCGCCTCGTCCTGACGAGACAATCGATCACCGTCATGTCGGCTGCCCTGTTGAACGTGTGCACGCCCACCACATTCGGCTCCCAATTGGGGAGGATCTTCTCTACCTCGACCTCTCGATACGTTTCGGGGTCCAGCTGGAGGATGCGATTGATGGAGACCGCGTACCCGTACCGCTCGGAGCAGTCTTGCGCCGGTCGAAGGAATTGACCATGGCTCTCGAAAATCCGTCCGGCTGGACGGGCCGAGCGCACATCGCTCTTTATCGGGTTGTTACGATGAGGAGTCCAGGGGCCCAATGGTGAGTCTGCGTGAAACAGGTGGAGTTCATCGTGATTCCGTGTTGCACCATAGGCGGGAACGGTTGCGAACAACCACCACCTTCCAAACAAGAACGCCGGTGTGGGATCGGACGCCGTCAGCCCGGAAAGGAGAACGCGTTCCAGTTTCCAATGCGCAGGAAAATCCACGCAACGATACAGCTCGACCCGATGTGAAGCCGTTTGCGGTATCATGAAAAACTCGCCGTCCCATTGGAACACGAACGGATAGGAGAGGTGATACTCCTGCTCGAGGACAGGAACGGGCCGGGCGAGGCTGGCCGTGTCGCCCACCACGGTCAGAACAATGGATCCCTTACCGATCGCGAAGCGGAATTCCTCGTGAAATAAGTAATAGTCGCTCCCCACTTGAACGGGAAACGGATCGGCCCAATAACGGTCTCTCGGAGGCATCAGCTTCCGAAACGCCTCCATCACCAGGTGATCGCCTCCCCCGTGTTGATAGGCCAACGCCCACTGCTCACGATAGAGCGTGCGCATCCCCGTGTCGGCCACGTAACGTCGTATCAACGAACTCCCTGCCCGCAACATTGCCAGATTGCCCGGCACCAGGGACGGGCTCCCACTCGCTTCAAACGGCGCAGCCGCCTCGAGCCTCTGGAGGAACGCCTCTGGGTCAGCCCACAGCCTCTGAATGTTGCTCGTCAAGGCGGCGGACATCTTCCAGTAGATGTGATTCTGGTTGCGAGACGTTGAGCGACGATCGGTGGGTGCAACGGACACATACAGTGACACCCTTCTGTCCGCCCCCTTTCGGTGAATACAGAGGCGCGTTTCCGTGCTCGGTCTCCCTTCGATGACCTCCCAAAAGCCCGGGGCTGATTGCGTTCTCGCGTCGCCGCTCGGACCAAATGTCGTGCTCCACACACCATACCGAGCCAAGTCCGCTAGGCGTCCATCGGACGTTACGGAGAAGGGATCCACCACGACATCGACTCGTTCTGGAAGCTCGGCTGCCTCGACAACCCGACAATTGGGGAGGGCGGATCGCAGGTCGATTGGCGCGAGGGCATCAGGGGAACTGCGAAACAGATACCGATCCAGCTTCTTGTACAGCCAGAAAGAGAACGAGCGCAGCCGTGAGAGAACCGACCCGCGTGAACCCCGCTCCGCTTGGTCGGCCTGCAACACCAGCACGAGCGTTGCGGCCCGGGATTGCTCAACTGCGCGTAGGCACTGGTACAACCAGTTGGGAATCGTTCGACCAGCTGTGACGAGTAGAAGCCGGAGCGGTGCGTGGGACTTGTAATTCATCACCGTGGTTACCCCGGTCGCTCGGTCTCGATCAGTGTTGGCTCGCCAGCGTCACCGCTCTGCGGAAGGCCTGGTTCGTGTGATGCAATTCCTCCTGCGTGGGGGGAATATCGAGGATGAACGACCGATACCCGACGGACATATAGCGCGACAACTCGTCCCCGACCCGTTCGTAGCTTCCCACGAGGTACGGGCACATCGTCTTGTAATTCTGGAACGGCACCAGCCAGTACGGGCTCTCGCCTGACGCCGTGGCGTGCGCCAGCTGTGACAGTTGTCCGTGCCACACGGAATCCGAGACCTTCATCGCCAACTGATGAGTCAGCTGACCCTTGCGGTCCTCGGGAAAGCGCTGCCGCGCGACGCGCCACGCTTCCTCGCCATCCTCGCGGGCGATGATCCCTACTCTCACCCCCGCACCCACTCCCTCGTCCGGGGCGACTTCCGCGTCGGGCGCCTTCGGGTACTTGACGGCCGTCGCCCCGATCGCTCTCGCCGCCTCCAGCCCGGCCTCCGACGAGCCCGACACGAAGATTCCCGGAAACAGCTCGCTCGGCAGGGGGGGCGTCAGCTTGAGGTTCTTGACCTGGTAGAACGCGCCGTCGAAGCACACGGCGGAGCCGCGCAGCAGTTCCCGGATGATGAGCGTGTACTCGATCAGTCGATCATACCGTTTGTCGTGGGGCGTGGTGTCGTTCAACGCCACCAGGTCGTTCTTGAATCCCCCGGCTACCATGTTCAGGTAAATCCGTCTCCGGTGCAGCTGGCCCAGCGACGCGACCATCTTCGCAACGGCGTACGGGTGCATATAGATGGGCTGGACCGCGACCAGCGGACAAAGGGAGGTCGTGTTTTGGATGATGATGTGAGACACCAGCCAAGGATCAAACAGCCGGTTGTCGGAATACACGAGGATACCTTTGCACCCGGCTTGCTCACTCCAGCGCGCCACATCGGCCACCCGCTGAAGGTATGTCTCGGCGTCTCCGTCGCTGGACTGCGCGCAGGTCGAAAACACTTCGACACTTACGTCGGTCAGGCCGTCCACGCCGCTGCTCATGCTCGCTCGCTCCTCTCCGCCTTGTCGTTCTTGGATCCAGACCTAGATCGCCGGCCGTCATGTGCATGGGCGGTGCCACGAGGCGTGGCCCGGTGTCCACGCGCGACTGCTGCGATCCCGCTACAACCCCCGGGGCGCTTCAGCCCGTCCGCTCGCGTACGAACAGCCCTCGGTCCGCCAATGCTGCGGCGGCGCCATAGACGTCCCGCGCCCGCACCAGCATGAGACGCAAGCGCCCCACTGAGCGCTCGCGCCACTGGTTGCGTCGCTTCAGCTCGCTGACGAGCGGGTGCAGATCGTGGTCGAGGCGTGGGGAAAAGAGCCGCAGCTGGGAGACCCGTACCGTTCCGTCCCCGTCCTTCCAGCGCATCGGATACCGCTCCCGAGTCAACACCGGAACCGCGAGACGCGGCTCGAGCTCCTCCGCTACGAAGTACGCGAAGGTCATGGTGCTCGGCGGCACTCCCGCCAGGAGGATCTTGCCGTCGTAGTCGAGCAACCTCCCGTAGGGCGTGAGCCGCCCACACGGGGTTTCGGCCAGCTCGTGACCGGCGATGATCGCGTCAGCCCTGCTTCCCCACACGGCCACCGAGTGCGTCGGATGGAGGCTGCGCACGACTCCCGGGGAGCGGCGGAACACTTCGGTGATGAGCCCCATCCTTGACAGGGTATGCCGCGCGTCGAACACGGGATCGCTGAGCGCGTACTCGATGGCGGTGCCGCGGAACGGCATGGTGGGCATCATCAAGGTCCCACCAGGGCCCACGGCCTCCTGCAAGGCCCGAATGACGTCCACCGGGCCGCCGTGAAAGCCCAGAAAGCCATCGAACCCGCTGTGCACCATCAGCACGTCGCCGGGGTGGACACCCAGTGGCGGCAGCGCGCGCTTCAGATCCGCGGCCGTAAAGGGGCAAAACCTCTGATGGTAGGCCCGCACGAGCCGCTTCAGGCCCCGCGTCACCCCGGGCGGCAGCACCCTCGAGGCGACCGTCCTCAGGCGCGCTCGGATCGCCGCAGTCACCTCAGACCAGCCGCCGCGTTCTCAGCGACGGCGCGCCGGAGCACGGCCCGTGAACGTCCGACCTGTCCTCGTGTGATCGCCGCCGCCACGCGCCGGGCCGCCGCTCCGCATCCCGCAACGAACCGATACAGCGGACCGAAGGCACGCAACGACGTGAGTCCAACAAAGTAGAGACCTGGCACGCTGCTTTCGAACCAATGACTCAGGACCGGGCTCGCCCTGTCCGTCGCGATTTTCGCCCGCAGCGAAGGGTGAATCATCGTCAACCTGTTGATGTCGACCGTGTATCCGGTTGCGAGGATGATATGATCCGCGCTGACCGTCGCGCCGTCCGAAATGGTTGCTTGGAGCCGCCCGTGTGCCACCTCAAGCCTCGTCACCGTCCGGCGCTCACGCAGGGTCACCTTACCGAGGACTCTATCCCGCAGCCAGTCGGTCGCCCCGGAATGGTACATCGCGTTATAGGCGTCCTTCCACGGCTGCGGGAATCGATAGAACAGGACCGGCCGATGGTCCCATACCCAGTTGCTCCAGCCAGGTGCGATGCTCGCATCCGGGGCCAGGATCCGCTCCAGGGTGCCGCGCGTGCCCGACCGATCGGGCTCCAGCCACTGGATGGGCCGGCGTGATACGACCTGCACCGCGGCACCAGCGTTGTGGAGCAGCGCGGCGAACTCGATGGCGCTCTGTCCGCCGCCGATGACGACGACATCGCGTCCCTTGAATCCACCGAAGTCCCGGTGGTCGGAAGAATGCGAGACCAGTTCAGTCGGCAGGCCGGCGAATTGGTCCGGTCGATGGGCATAGTGATAGGGTCCGATCGCCATCACGACCGCCTGACTCTCCACCTCGCGCCCATCCTGCAGCGTCAGGAGAAACCGGGTATCCTCACGCTCGATCGCTGATACGTAGGTCTCATCGACCTCAGGGACCGCCCGTTGCTGGAACCAGAGGCCGTAGTCAATAAACGTCTGAAGCGGCACGGGATAGCTGCGGTCGCGGCCAGTGTCCCGGGCGAACTGTTCGAACCCGTAGTCGCCATCTGGATCGGAGAGGTTGGTGGCCCACCAATGCGATCGGAGCAGCATGCCTTTCGGCATGTGCTCGCGCCACAGCTCCAACGTCCTGCCGAACACGGCCACCCGCAGTCCTCGGCCGAGGAGATGCGCCGCCGTGGAGAGGCCGTAAGGGCCAGCGCCGACCACCACCACGTCAAGTGTGGGCCTCACGATCAGTTCTTCCTCGCGCGAGATGTCAAACTCCTGATGGCGTCGCGCGCGAAGCTCGTCGTGGCCTTGACCGCGTGAAGCCGATCCTTCCAGACGCGGGATGCCAAGCTCCTAATCGCGTCGCGCGCAAAAGTCGTCGTGGCCCTGACCGCGGGACGGAGATCCGTCCGCTCCAGGTAGTCGTAGGCCATCGGCCTGAGAAACGAGATCCCGAAGTCCCAAACCGTCCGTACCGGAGGTGTAATGCCAGGCCTGCCTCGCTGCCGCAGGGCGGCCAGCGTCGTCGTGATGTCCCCGCCCAGATGGCGCATCCAGCCGCCGATCCGGTAGCCGGCGACTCGCTCAATCGGCCGGCCGCTCGCCCATTGATAGAGGAGGTACGGGAAATCGACCCCGGCGCGCACCGCGAGCTCCACCGAAGCGGAGAGCCGCGGGTTGATCTCCATCAAGTACGGGACGCCGGCGGCGTCACGGCGGAACTCTACCTCGCAGTAGCCTTCGAGGTTGATGTCGCGTACCAGCGATTCGGCGTAACTCCCTGCGTCAGGGGGAATGGCGATGCTCTGGCGCAGGACCGAGTTCCCGCCCAGGGGCGGACTGGTGCGCTTGGCCCATTGGGCGAAGCGCGCGTACACGTCGCCGTCGGCATACAGCAAACTCACCGCCTCGCGCCTTCCGGTGAGCAGTTGCTGGACGAGCGCGACCTCCCCGAAGCGCGTCACCGCCTCGACGGCGTCACGCAGCTCGGCGGCGGTGACCGCGAGTTGGGCACCCAGCCGCGCTCCCTCGCGTCCGTTCCACAACCAGGATTCGCTGGGCTTGATCACCGCCGGGAGTCCGATTTCCTTCAGCGCTGCCGCGACATCTCCGGCGTCGCGCACGACAACCTCGCGCGGCACAGGTACCTCGAGGCGCCGCGCCACCTCGAGCGTCCGCTCCTTGTTGATCGCGGTCGCCAGCGCCTGTGCGGGTGCGAGCGCCAGGCGGAGTCGCTGCTCGAGCCGCGCGCGATGCCGACGCAGCAGCGCGATCGTGGCGTCGTTCGAGGCGAAGAGCACTCGCGCGCCGGTGCGATCCAGCCACTGCTCGAGGAGGACGGCGTAGGCGTCGGTCCCTTCCTGGGCCGGACACACGAACCCTCCCTGACACCAGCGTGATGCAAAGGCCGGTGCCTCAGGGTGCGTATCCGCTGCGGCGATCGCCAGGCCCCGCCGACCAAGGGACCGCACCGTCACGAGCGCTTGCCGGAGCGACGCGTCGAGCACTAGGGCGTCGCATCTCATCGTAACCGAGCGGCGGCGCAAGAACTGCGCCGGGCTCCGGCCATGGTAGCCACCGTTGCGCGGTTGCATCGGATCGATGCGGCTCGATCTCACGTTAGGGCGCGTTATGGCGCCAGCACGCCGGCCTATCATCGTGCCAGGACCAGCAGTCTCCATCGCCCCGCGAGACGAGCCGCCCAGTCCTCGTGAATCGCAAACAGCACGTGACTGGGCAGGGCCACGATGGCTCGCGCGACGAAGCCGGCCACCCGCCGCGCCAGTCTCCACGGGTTCTGCTTGTTCTCGTTCCACACGTATCGGAGATTGTTGGCCTGCCACGTGTACGCATGGTCGATGACGTCGTAGCCGACGTCTCGCAGCATCTCGAGCGCCACCTCTTTCGTGAAATGGTGGAGATGGCCATACGCCGCTCGGAAGTCACACAGCTTGCCCAACAGGACCGCTCGCACTGAGAGATCGAGCGGAATATGGATGATCTTGTAGTCAGCCTTCGGCCGGAGGTCGCGCAGCAAGCTGAAGTAGTCCTCCACGTGTTCAAGCACATCCATGAGCAAGAGGAGATCAAAGTGCGCATCCTGCTCTTGTCGGATATCGGCCAGCTTGAACTGAAGCCGTTCGCGCGACAGGCGCTGCGACCGCGCAAACGCCTGGGGCGAGATGTCATACCCCCAACAGCTGCATCGTCCATGCAGTCCCTCATAAACCAGCCGCAGCACTTCTCCGGCTCCACACCCCACATCGCAGATCGTGGTGGGTGCGAGCTTGTTGCGAGCGATCATTTGAAGGACGTACTTCGCCTTCCACGGGGATTCGTCGGCATGCCACAGTGGGTTCTTGACGAGGTATTCGCCACTGAGGTACTGGTCTCGAATCATTGCGGCTGCTCGCTCGCTTCTCTCACGTCCGCCCGGCGCCGGGCCGCGCCGCGCGTGAGGTCGATCACCACGCGGTGGGGGCCGGCCGCCGCCACGGCTCGCGTCGCGTCGACGGAGGCGTTGCCAACCACCAGCACCTCGGCGTGCGCCAGCAGTGTCTCGACGCTCTCGCACAGCAGGGACGCGATGTGCGGGATCTCCTCGTCGATGTAGCGGCGGTTCGCTCCTCGCAAGCGGGCCACGGCGACGCTGGGATCGAGGATTCGCACGTCGCATCCCTTCCCGATGAGCGTCTCGACCAGCGTGACCATGGGGCTCTCGCGGAGGTCGTCGGTCCCGGCCTTGAAGGCGAGGCCGACGACGCCAATCCTCCGTTTCCGCGTCGCGAGCACCGCGTCCACGGCCCGGCGCACCTGCCCTTCGTTCGACGGGAGGATGGCGGCGAGCAGCGGGACGGGGACGTCCGCGGTGCGGGCGGCGTACACCAGGGCGCGGAGGTCCTTCGGCAGACAAGAGCCGCCGAAGGCGAAGCCAGGGCGGAGATATGCCTCGGAGACGTTCAGCTTTCGGTCCATCAGAAAGATCCGCATGGCGTCCTGCGCGTCCGCCCCGAGCGCCGCGCATACGTCGCCGATTTCGTTGGCAAAGCACACCTTGAGAGCGTGGAACGCGTTGGACATGTACTTGACCACCTCCGCCGTCGTCACAGTGGTGTGGACGAAGGCGGCCTCGACCTCACCGTACAGCGAGCGTAGCACCGCGGCCGTCCCGGCGTCGACGCACCCAACCAGGGTGAACGGGGGACGCGCAAAGTCACGGATTGCGGAGCCCTCGCGCATGAACTCCGGGTTGACGGCGACTCGCACGGAGGGTCCCAGCTCCCGTCCCGCGCCGGCCCGGATCGCCGGGACGAGCACCCGCTCGGTGGTTCCGGGGAGCACGGTGCTTCGCAGCACGACGCTGTAGGGTTCGTCGCGCGCGGTCAGCGCCCGGCCGATTTCTTGGCCGACGCGTTCCAGCGCATCCACGCGGAGCTGCCCGCTCGGCGCCCCCGGGGTCCCGACACAAATCAGCCCTATCGTGGCTTGTCGTACGGCCTCCGGCGTCGAGATCATCGCTCGCAACCGTCGGGTTGCAACGACTTCGCTCATCAGCGCTCCGAGGCCAGGCTCCACGACCGGCGACGCGCCACGGTTGATCATCGCGACCTTCTCTTCGTCGATGTCGACGCCGATCACCTCGTGGCCCGCTTTCGCCAGACAGGCGGCCGTCACGGATCCTACGTAGCCGAGCCCGAACACGTTAACGCGCATGTGAGGTCACCTCCGCGCACCTGGCTTCGAACTCTCGTGCCACGTGCGACCACGAGTACCGCTGCTCCACCAGGCTCCGTCCGGCGCTGCCCAGCGCGCGGCGGCGGGCGGGATCTCGCAGCAGTGCGACGACCGCGTTGGCGAACTGTGCCGGGTCGTCCGCCTGAACGAAATGCGTCCCGGGCGTGAGCGGCAGGCCCTCCGCGCCCACGGTCGAAGACACCACGGCCTTTCCCATCGCGAGCGCCTCGAAGATCTTGAGTCGCGTCCCGCCGCCGACCCGGAGCGGCACCACGTACACGGCCGCTCGAGCGACGTACGGCCGGACATCATTCACCGTCCCCGTGATCCGGACGCCCGGGACCGCCGCCAGCCGCTGCACGCGGGGACCGGGGTTCCTCCCCACCACGGTCAACGATGCGTCAGGCGCTGCGGCGCGGATGCGGGGGAAGACGACCTCGACGAAGTGCGCGATGCCGTCGTCGTTGGGAAACCAATCCATCGCGCCCGTGAAAACGAGAGCCCCGGACTGCTCTCCCGATCCGTTGGGTGTGAAGTACGCGGTGTCCACACCGGTCGGGACGGCGTGGATCCTCGCCCGGGGAGCTTGGGCGGCTAACACCGAACGATCCGCGTCGGAAACGGCGACCGTGAGTGGGAGCCGTGTGCAGGTGTGGACCTCGTACCTCCGCATCTTCCGCCACTCGAGCTCCAGGAGGGCGCGCCGCCACGGGCGCGACTCGACCTGGCTCAGCCGCTTCCAGATCAGGTATTCCACGTTGTGAGCGAACAGAACGGTCGCGACCGGGCCATCGAGCGGAATGTTCGGTGTGGTGATGAGGAAGTCGGCCACGCAGAGATCGAACGGCTCCGCCCTGAGGAGTCGCGTTACCTCCTCGCGCACCGCCGGGCTGCGCCACTTGCGGATATGGACCGGCAACGGCGAGAGCCAGGATCTCACCAATGCCCGGGCGAAGCGGGCACTCCCATGTCTCGGGGCCGCGTACGGCAACGATATCACCCGCTCGCACGCCGCCAGCCGGGCCGCCAGCCCTTCCGGATCGTCCTGCGGGCCGTGCGCCGTCACCACCGTCACGCGATGCCGACGGGTGAGCTCGGCGATGATGTGAAAGCTCCGCAGTCGCCCGCCGCTGTTGAGGGGCCAGAGCCCATCGACCTTCACCCAGAGGATCCGCATCTGCCTTCCACGGGCCGCATCACGTCCGCGACATCCTCGCCATCCACGAAAATCCGCCGCCAGATCTCGAGATTCACCAGGAGCCAGAGGCGAAGGCCGTGCTCCGCAGTCCCCACTCGGTGCTCCTGGGCGAGCCGCCTGAGGAACGCCTCCTGGAACAGCCCTCGCTCGAGTGCTCGCGGTCCCAGAACGAATTCGCGCACGACCGGCCAGAACCGATCGCGAAACCACCGATTCACGGGAACCGGAAATCCCACCTTCCGTCGTGTCAGAATCTCACGGGGCACGAGATCCCGCAGCGCGGCCCGCAGCACGGCCTTCGTCTGCCAGCCACGCAGCTTGCTGCGGCCAGGGATCGCCGCGGCGCGCTCGACGAACGCATGATCCAGATAGGGCACCCGGCTCTCGATCGATGCTGCCATGCTCATTTGATCCTGCTTCATCAGGAGCTCGACCAAGTACGTTTGGACATCCGCGTGGCTCATCCGCTCCAGCGTGCCACCGGTCGTCTCCTCGTAGGCGCGCAGTCCCTCGGCGTAGGGGTCGCGCGCGCTGAGGAGGTCCGGGTCGGACAGCAGGTGGGGCTGGACGGCCAGCGGGAAAATGGCCCAGTTCTCGAAGAACAGCTCCCGCGGACCGGGCCCGACCGCCAGGAACGTCCGCGCGGCGTAGCGACGCACCGGCTGCGGGAGTCGGCTCACCAGCCCCTTCACCGTTCCCTGAAGGGCTCGAGGGGTCAGGGCCCAATAGGCTCGCCCGAGCCGTTCGTTCCAGGCCGTTACCCAATAGCGGTCGTAGCCAAGGAAGAGTTCATCGGCCCCCTCGCCGGTGAGCACCACCTTGACGTGGTTCCGCGCCAGGCGCGAGACGAAGTAGAGCGGGATGCTGGACGGAAACCTGATCGGCTCGTCTTCATGCCAGACGAGTTGGGGCAGCGCGCCCAAGAACTCCGCGGGGGCCACCACCAACTCGCGGTGCTCCGCCCCGACCGCGCGGGCCGCCAGACGGGCGTAGGCAAGCTCGTTCGCCTCACGGTCGGAAAAGCCGACGGCGAAGGTGCGGATGGGCTCCTTGACCATCGGCGCCATCAGGGCCGCCAGCCCGCTCGAATCGATCCCGCCCGACAGGAACAGCCCGAGCGGCACGTCGCTCATGAGGTGGCTCCGGACCGCCTCCGCCAGCCGGGCACGCACGTCGCGTCCGCAATCCTCGAGCGTCTCCGGTGCACCGTTGTCGGTCGTGATCGGCATCCGCCAGTAGCGGCGTTGCCGGGGTCCGTCGGCGCATGACCACGAGAGGGTCCGCCCCGGCAAGAGCTTGTGGACCCCGCAGAAGAACGTCTCTTCGCCGGCCACGAATCCTCTCGCCAGGAACTCGGGGACGATCGCTTCGTTCAGCGCCGGGCGAACGGAGCCCCCGGCGAGAATCGCCTTGATCTCCGATGCGAACACGAGCTCGTGATCGGTCCAAGCGTAGTAGAGCGGCTTGATGCCGAGCCGGTCGCGCGCCAGCAGCAGCCGCCCGCGCTTTCGGTCCCACAGAGCAAACGCAAACATCCCCTGGAGCCGCTCGACGCAGCGCTCCCCTTCCTCCTCGTACAGATGTAGGATCGTCTCGGTGTCGCTGCGGGTGCGATAGCAGTGACCGCGCTGCTCCAGCCCGGGCCGCAGGTCGGCGTGGTTGTAGATTTCGCCATTGTAGACGATCCACACGGTCCCGTCCTCGTTGGCCATCGGCTGACGGCCGCCGAGCACGTCCACGATCGCGAGCCGGCGCATCCCCAGCCCCACCGGTCCCTGGATCCAGAGCCCCTCGCCGTCCGGCCCGCGGTGGCGCAGCACGTCCCGCATCCGCGTGAGACGCGCCTCGTCCACGGTTTCCCGCTGGTTCAGTTTGACGATCCC
>WNFX01000893.1_pt1 | contig 35049 bp, 31 predicted proteins | sample 5400111 | NCBI WGS metagenome assembly WNFX01 (sample SAMN13153363, study PRJNA577476) | soil metagenome | isolation source: 40 cm soil or saprolite under grassland replicate 1 | place: USA:California | collected 2016-06-15 | reverse complement strand
TGGCTACTTTCTTTCAGTCGCGAAGGCGATGACACGTGTCGCCACCTTTTCGGCCAGCAGTGGCGGTACTGAGTTGCCTAGCTGCGCCTGAACGCTGGCACGTGAACCCACTAGCTCGAACTCATCTGGGAAGGTGAATAGCCGCCTGATCTCACCGACGCGCAGCCGCCGATTCTCCCAGTGGAAGGGTCCAACGTTGGGACCCGGCTGAGCTTGGATCGTGGGAGACGGCCGTCCAGGATCGAGCTTCAGGAGGAACGACCAGTAGCGACTGCGCCATTTGAACAGCGGCTCGGGGTGGCCGCGCTCAGCCGTGTAGTGAAGATAGTTCTCACCTGGCGGGATCTCAGGCAGCAGATGAGCGTACTGGCCGCGGAGTACCTCGCCGGGCTCCGGCTCACACTCGAGGCCAGCAAGAGCCTCACCCGCCGTCATGTGCGGCGTCGTGCCTGCGCCAGAGATCCGCCGCTCCCACATGCCGGCGTGGCTCGGCTCAGGGAGTTCGGGGAGTGCGCGTCCTTTCGGCACCCCGACGATGAACAGCCGCGGTCTCACCTGGGGCACACCGTAGTCGGCTGCGTTGAGGACCTTGGCGTCGAAGTCATAGCCAGCGTCAGCGATCTCACGCAGCAGCCGCTCGTACGCTGGTCGGCTAGCCCGGTTCTTGTAGGTGAGCGCGTAGACGTTCTCCAAGATGAAGGCTCGTGGCTTGGCTTCGGCCAGGACACGGGTGTAAGCCTGCAACAGGCTCGCGCTGGGATCGAGCCCGGCACGCTTCCACTCGAGCCAGAATCCGGACTTAGAAAACGGTGTGCATGGCGGCCCGCCGACGAGCAGGTCAGGACGTTCTCCAGCTTGCAGGCCAGCGCGTTCCAAGATCTCGTCCGTCGGCGTCTGGAGGATGTCCTTGCGGATGACCGGTGAGGCCAGGTGGTGAAAATTCTTCTCCATCGTGAGGGCGGCGTCATCGTCATGCTCCACCGCGGCCGCGACCCGATACCCCGCCTTCTCGACGCCAAGATCGAGACCACCGGCACCTGAGAAGAGGGAGATCGCTACCGGGTCGTCTGCCATGCCAGCCAGGATCGCATGCCCCAGTGACAGTAGCGCCACGACGCACCGGACGGGACAAACGTGGTCGGCTAGGCCCTCGCGGGCCCTTGGTTCTGCTGGGTCAGGAGCTTGTTGAGCTGGTTACGGACGGTGGCCCCGATGCGGAAATTGTAGCCTCGCCAGAACTTGTAGAACTCCTCGGCCGTCTTGAACTCGCCCCGGCCCTGGCGAAGATCGTCCAGGCCTTGCACAGCGCCGACATACTCACGGGTGGTCGACGAGCGCTTGTGACTCCCGATCTTCCACGGCTCCTGGACGATCAGTTCGAGGTCGTCGACGCGAGCGGCGCTGGTCCGGTTCAGCGTGTAGATCGCGATGACGTCCAGGTGCTGGGTGTACTCGCCGAACGGCCGGAACGTGCCGTCCCAGTGCAACGTCGGGTAGGCGAAGTAGGTGTTGCCGGTGTAGAGTGTGATCCGGCTCTGCGTCTTTGTCGGCTGCGCGTTCTTCCTCCTGGGGATCTTGCGCTGCGCCACCTTGACATCGACGGCGTAGAAACCGCCGCCCACATCTGGCCCCGAGATCTCGAGATCCGGATAGAAGCGCTCGCCACCTCTGGTCGCGACCAGCGCGCCGTCAGTGGCAGCCACCCGTTCGAGCAAGAAATCAGCAATGCTGACCTCCAGCACGTTGGCCAGCGCCGCCGGCTCCTTGGGCAACGGCAGGAGATGGCCGTGTCGATGCAGCTGAGCTTCAAGGTCATTGGGATCGGTTGCAGTCAGCGGCCACGACGTGCTGCCCGCAACACGGAAGACGCCGCGCAGGTCGTAGAAGACGTACTCCGCACACTGCGTACGCAGCCACTGCTCAAGATCGAGGGCGGTCACCCGCCCAATCTTGGCATCTGACAGCACGCTTTCGCGTGTTGCGCACGTTGCGAGCCGAGATGGACGGCATCTCATCGCGGTCGGCTCTTCCCTACGCGCTGGAAACTGCTACGAAGGCACCGGCAATCGGCGCCCAGACCACCTTGCCGCTGGATCCCTCCAGGGCGTATGACCCCAGCTGGCGCTCAGGTAGTCGACCAGCAGCAACCCCCGTCCGTTCTCTGCTTCAAGCTCGGCATGCGGCGCCTGGGGAGCTTGTCGTTGCCATCCCAGACCTGGACCAGGACACGGCGGTGTCAACCGGGGAGTTGGCCAATGAGCGCAAGCGACTGGCCCGCGGCGTCGTCACCGGCACCATCCCCGGCAACCTCGGCCGCGAGGAGCACGACCGCATCGCCCATGAACTCGAGCAAGCCGGGCGAACCCTCGCCGCTGCACAGATGATCTACGCGCGCATCGAGGACACGCTGAACCGTGCGCTGGCCCTCGTTGGCCGCGGCGACGAGGGTCTACCGGCGGGGCGGCCCGCAGGTCCGCCGCCTGTCCAACCAGTTCTTCTTCGAGAACTGCTCATCTCAGAGGACACTGAGGAAGGCGCTCAGGTCGCTGGAGCGGTCCTGCAAGAGCCCTGGGCCACGCTCGTCTCCGAGGACTTCCACGCGGCCATGGTCCGCAGTACGACAAACCCGGGCATGATCTTTGGACCCGAGGTTCGAAAACGAGTGCTTTGGCGCGCCCAGGCGGCGGCCTTCGATAATGACCGAGTGGGCGAGGCTGGCCCGCCCGCCCGGCCCGGCGGCGGCCGGTCGTGCCACCTGCGCCCAGGCGGCGGCCTGCGATAATGACCGAGTGGACGAGGCTGGCACGCGCGAGGGGGCTGTGGCTGAGCTGCTCGGTGACCGTGCCCGCGCCGCCATGTGCGCCGCGCTGCTTGACGGGCGGTATTGGACGGCGACCGAACTGGCCAGCGTGGCCGGCCTGCCGCAGGCGACGGTAGCGCGGCGACTGGCCCCGCTCGTTGCTTGCGGTGCGGTCGACCTGCTCAAGCCGGGGCGGTCCAGCTACTTCGCGCTGGCCGGCCCGCAGGCGGCGGTGGATGTCGCGGCGTCCACAGCCGGGATAAGGTCGGCGCCGGATTGGATTGCGCCTGGCCGCAAGCCGCCGACGGGCGCCAGCCGGCAACTGCGGGCCGGCCGCACCTGCTATGACCACCTGGCCGGCCAGCTCGGCGTCACGGTGACCGACCTGCTGATCGCCAGCGGCGTCATCACGGCAGGTTTCTGCCCAGGCGATCCCACCCCGCTCGCGCCGCTGAGCCTGACAGTGCCAGCGGCGTCATCACGGCCGGCCGTCCGGCCCTGCGTGGATTGGACCGAGCGACGGCGGCACGCGGCGGGCGCGCTTCCCGCGGCGCTCGTCCGCCGGATGATCGAGCTCGGCTGGCTACGCAGGCCAGGTGAGTACCGGGCGATTCAGCTGACCGAGCGCGGCCTGGCGGGCCTGGCGGACCTGCTGCCAGGTGCAAGGCCAGCCCTGGCCGGATTCCCGGTCCTGGCCTGACTTTCCTGACGCCTTGCCCGCGCTGGGCTCATCGCGGAGCGATTCGCGCGGCTCGTTCCGGTGATGCCGTCTGCTCGGCCAACTCGCCGCCCGCGCCGGCCATGCCCGGCTGGAGCACGAGACGTATGGTCGCTGCCATGACCAACGCTGAACATGATTCCGGCGCGACCACGGCGCGGCCGCCGGCCGAGACCATGCTGTCAAGATCGGCGGAAACCGGCGAATGGATCGCCTCCCGCTACGCCGACGTGCAGGCCATCCTGGCCGATGATCGTTTTGAGGTGCCCGCGGTGCACGACGCCGGTGCGGCACCCGGCTCCATCGCCTGGCTGCGGGCGTCGGTGTCGCGGTTCGCCAATGGCAGCGAGCACGAGCAACGCCGGGCGGAGGCGATCAGCCAGCTGAGCCTGCTCAGCCCCGACGACCTGCGCGCTGCGGCCAGCGAGGCGGCCACGGCCGAGCTGAGGCGGGCCGGCCTTACCGGCGACCGGTTCGATGTGATGGCGCGGCTGGCCAGGCACGTCCCGATGGCGGTACTGGCGGGCAGGCTGGACGCCGCCGACCCCGGCCAGGCGGCGGAGGCGGTGATCGCGGTCGCGGCCGGCTACTTTGGCGCGCCCGACGAGCAGATCAGAAAGGCTGCGGACGCGGGCACGGCGCGGCTGATCAGCCTGCTTGAGCCGGCCGACCTGGCGGTAAAGGTGGCGAAGATGACGCTGCTCGTCCAGGGCTGTGATGCCATCGCTGGCCTGATCGGCACGGCGCTGCACCTGCTGGCGGACCGGGCTGGTGCTCCGGACGAGCCGGGCGACGCTGACGGGGCTGGAGGTGCCGTCAGCATGAGCCGCGCGGCTGGATGGCCCGCTGAGACAGTACTGGCGGCTGAATGGCCCGCTGAGGCAGTACTGAGAGAGGTGCTGCGGTACAGTCCGCCGGTCCGGGCGATTCGCCGGGTCGCGCGGATACCGACCGAGTACGGCGGATCGCGGCTGCCGGGCGGCTCGGTGCTGGTCTGCGACGTTGAATCGGCGAACCGCGATCCGGCCGTGTTCGATGCTCCTGACCAGTTCGATCCGGCCAGGTCCGGGCCGCCGAGCCTGACCTTCGGCTGGGGCGTCCGCCCGTGCCCGGGGCATGCTGAGGCGCTGATGCTGGCCGTCGGAGTCGTCGACGCCGTGCGGGAGCACTGCAGCCTGCTGCCAGGCCAGCCGGTGGAGTACCTTCCTGGGTCGCCGCTGCGTATCCCGCAGCGGCTGGACGTCCTGTTGGCCTAGCCCGCCGCGGCGCCGCTCGGCTTCCGCGCCGTGGCAGGCTGCGGACCTGCCGCTGGCGGGATCTCAGACCGCCCTCAGGCCGGTGCCTCCACCGTGACCGACGCGCCAGGGTTGTCGGCTACCGAGTCCTCCGGGTCGATCCAGGCACGGCGCGCGCCCAGATTCGCGCCCGGCGAGCTGACCTCGGAGCTGAGTTCGATGCCGTCCAGCTCGTAGCTCTCGTCGCTGTCCAGCCCGACGATGATCGCGTTGCGCATGGCGGTGGCCCGCAGAGCGGCCATCTCCAGGGCCTGGTCCTCGGTGCGCTCGCCGGTGATCCTGGCCGTGGCCGTCGGGTCTTCCCGCAGGAGGCCGATAATGTTGCCAATCCTGGCTGGGTCAACCCGCTTGCCTGCCGCTAGCTGGTCGATGTCGAAGGATTCCCGCTCGACGCGGTCCCGGACCTCGGCGTTGAAACGGCCGGACGGCCATTGGTCTTCCTGACGGGCCGTCAGCACCAGGAAGTAGCTCTCATAGTCCAGGATGTAACCCTCCGTGGCTCCCTCTCCGACCGTCGCCGCAGCGGCCCGCCCGCCTTCCTGGCCAGTCAGTTCGGTCGCGACCGCGCGCTCGGCTGCCAGGGCGGCCTTGTGGGCGGGGCCATACTTTCCGCGCTTATTACCGGAGTCCCGGCTGATATAATTCTCCCAGATCTCGTGTATCGCGACGGCGACACCGAGGCCGGGAGCCCCCTGCTCGATGCCCATCGCGTTGACCGCGTTCAGCGTCTGCCATTCGCCGAATGCCCCAAAATGGATCCGGCCAGTATTCACATCTACCTGCGCCACGCGGAGAGGGTCGGAAATTATCGTGCTCAGGTGCCTCTGCAGGTGGCTCGACGCCTGCCTGGGAACGGTGACTTCGGTACCGGACACTGACAGCTTCAGCGAGGCCGCTTCGCTGAGCATCTCAAGCAGTCCCTGAACGGTTAATTTATCGCCTCGTACCTTTAGCATCGTGCCCTCCCCGGCCGATTCCCGTTCACGCGTGTGCGGCTGCCGTGAGCGGCACAGTCCGCATGGCGACCGCGAATCCAGAATTATATCGCAGCTGATGTAATGGCATGCGCTGTGCGAAAAAGCCGCGCCTGCGGCACCAGCGGGGGGCGGCTGCGGGCACAGAGGGCGGCTGCGAGCATCAAGGGCGGCTGCGGGCACCAGCGGGGGCGGCTGCGGGCGCCAGCGGCCGGCTGCGGGGCACTAGAGGGCGGCTGCGGGCACCATAGGCGGCGGCTGCGGGCAAGACAGGACGCGCCCGCGGCCGGCCAGCGTGGTAGAAACCGGCTATGACCGCATCGACTGGCCTGGATCTGGCCGCTCCCGACCTGGCTGACGTGCTCGCGGCTGGCCAGCGCATCGCGCCGCACCTGCGGCCGACCGCGCTGCATCATTATCCGGCCCTTGATACCCTGACCGGCGCCCTGCTGGCCGTTAAACATGAAAATCACCAGCCGGTCGGTGCCTTCAAGGTACGCGGCGGCGTCAACCTGGTCAGCCAGCTGAGCAAGCGGGAGCGGCACCAAGGAGTGATCGCGGCATCGACCGGCAACCATGGTCAATCGGTCGCCTACGCAGCCAACCTCTTCGGCGTGCACGCGATCGTCTGCGTGCCTGAGCAGGCCAACCCGGTCAAGGTCGAGTCGATGCGTGCACTCGGCGCGGAGATCGTTGTCGCAGGTGCCGACTTCGATGACGCGCGCGAGCGGTGCGAGCGGCTGGCCGCCGAGCACGGCTACCGGTACGTCCATTCCGGCAACGAGCCTGCGCTGATCGCCGGTGTGGCCACCTGCACCCTGGAGATACTTGCAGAACGGCCGGGCACCGAGGTGATCGTGGTCCCGGTGGGCGGCGGCAGCGGTGCGGCCGGGGCGTGCGTCGTAGCCAAGGCGGTTCGCCAGGCGATCGAGGTGATCGGAGTGCAGAGCGAAGCGGCCCCGGCTGCTTACCGCTCCTGGCGGGCTCGCGACCTGGTAGCAGATATCTGCGGCACCTTCGCTGAGGGCCTGGCCGCCCGGACAGCCTTCGGCCTGCCGCAGCGCATCATGTGGGAGTCGCTCGATGACTTCGTCCTGGTATCCGACGACGCGCTCAGGGCCGCCACCAGGATGATGATCTCCAAGACCCGCAACCTGGTCGAGCCGGCCGGGGCGGCGGCGCTCGCCGCGGTGCTGGCCGAGCCGGACCGGTTCGCCGGCCGTCACGTAACGATCGTATGCAGCGGCGGCAGCATCAGCCCAGCGCAGCTGGTCGCGCTGTGGCCGGACGGGCGGGCGACTCCGTGAGCTTTGAGGTGAGCGCCGAGGCATACGGCAGGTTCATGGGCCGGTATTCCGAGCCGCTCGCTGCCGGGTTCGCAGACCTGGCGGGGATCGATCCGGGCCAGCGGGTACTCGATGTCGGCTGCGGACCTGGCGCGCTGACCGCCGAACTCGTGTCCAGGGTGGGCGCCGAACGCGTCTGCGCGGTCGATCCCTCACGCTCCTTCACCGCCGCTGTCAGCGAGCGGTTCCCCGCCGTCGATGTCCGGCTCTCGCCGGCCGAGCGGCTCCCCTTCCCTGATGGAGCTTTCGATACTGCGATGGCGCAGCTAGTCGTGCATTTCATGGCCGAGCCAGTAACCGGCCTGCGCGAAATGGGCCGCGTCACCCTGCCGGGCGGTACCGTCGCGGCCTGCGTCTGGGACTACGCGGGCGGCAGCAGCCCGCTGACCCAGTTCTGGCGTGCCGCCCGCGATCTTGACCCGGCGGCCGACGGCGATTCCTTCAGGGCCGGCGCTAGCCAGGGCCACCTGATCGAGCTGTTCGGCCAGGCCGGGCTGGCGCAAGCGCGGGAGAGCAGGCTTGTGGTGCGGGTGCGGCATCCCACCTTCGACGACTGGTGGGAGCGCTTCAACCTCGGCGTCGGCCCTGGCGGCGACTACCTGGCGTCCAGGTCGCCGGATCAGCGGGACGAACTCCGCGAGCGGTGCCGCCAGGTCGTCGGCGCGCCGCCGATCGACGTAACCGCAGCGGTCTGGGCGGTGACCGGTCGAAGCGGCGGCTAGCCGGGCTCGGATGGGCGGGCATGGCGGGTCACTGGCGGCTAGCCGAGTCCACGCGGGGGTCGCCGTGCCACGGAATGTCCGCCCACGCCCGCCGGCCGGTGTCGCAGCCTGACAGGTCGGTCCGTACCGACAGCGCGGCCACCACCTGCAGACGCACGATTGACCCGATCCTTGCTAGTCTTGCTGCCATGAGCGCGTCCACAGGTCAGGTCATGATGCCCCGCGCGCGGGGCTGCTGACGCTGCACGGACGATCGTTTCCGAGGCCCTGCTACGGGGCCTCGATTTCTTTTCGCGGTCGGAGCCCCACTCCACCTGGAGGTTCCGATGCCCGCACCACGTACCTACATCACCACCACGATCCCTTACGTCAACGGCCGTCCGCACCTGGGCCACGCGCTTGAGCTGGTCCAGGCCGACGTGCTCGCCAGGCACTGGCGCCAGCGCGGCGAGCAGGTCAGGTTCCAGACCGGCACGGACGACAACTCGCTGAAGAACGTGCTCGCTGCGCAGGCCGAGGGAATCGGCGTGCAGGAGTTCGTGGACCGCAACGCGGCGGCGTTCATCGAGCTGGACGGCCCGCTGTCACTGTCGGTCGACGACGTCATACGCACCAGCTGCGATCCCAGGCACCGGGCCGGTGTCGAGCGCCTGTGGCGGGCCTGCGCCGACGCCGGCGACCTGCATCGCAGGCACTACGCAGGGCTGTATTGCGTGGGCTGCGAGCAGTTCTACCCGGAGGCGGAGCTGAATGACGGCCGCTGTCCCGAGCACGATGTACCGCCTGAACCAGTGAGCGAGGAGAACTGGTTCTTCGCCCTGTCCCGCTACGCTGGAAGGCTGCGGAGCCTGATCGAGACCGATGCGCTGCGCATCGTTCCCGCCGAGCGCCGCAACGAGGTCCTGGCCTTCATCGCCGGCGGACTGGACGATTTCTCCATCTCCCGGTCGGTCGCCAGGGCACACGGCTGGGGTATCCCGGTTCCTGGCGACCCGAGCCAGGTGATCTACGTCTGGTGGGACGCGCTCGGCAACTACATCACCGCGCTTGGCTACGGCACCGGCGGCGCGGACTACCAGCGCTGGTGGGCCGGAGCGCAGCACCGCGTTCACCTGGTCGGCAAGGACGTGCTCAGGTTCCACGCCGTCTACTGGCCAGCGATGCTGCTCTCCGCCGATCTGCCGCTGCCCACGCAGATCGTGGTACACGACTTCCTTACAGCGGACGGTCGCAAGATCAGCAAGTCCGGTGGCCCGACCGTCGACCCGGCAGACCTCGCTGGCCGGTACGGCACCGACGCGATCCGCTGGTGGCTGCTCCGCGAGGTGCCGCGTGTGGGGGACGTGGATTTCACCGTTGCCCGGCTGGTCAGCCGCGCCAACAATGAACTGGCCAACGGCATCGGCAACCTGGTCAACCGGGTTGTCGCCATGATCCACCGCTACCGTGATGGCCAGGTCCCGCCCGGACCGGTGCCGTCTGGCCGCGCGGTGCCGCCGCCCGGACCGGTGCCGTCGGGCGGTGCCGGGCCGTTGCAGCGGGCCTGCCGCGAGGCGCCAGGGCTGGTCGACTCGGCGCTGGCCGCGCGCGACTTCCGGCGGGCGACCTCCGCCCTCTGGTCGATCGTCGACGAGGCCAACCGTTATATCAATGTCATCCGCCCATGGGAACTGGCCAGATCCGAGCAGGCCGGCGATCGGCAGGCGGCCAGCGATCTCGATGCCGCGCTGAGCATCCTCATCCTGGCCTGCCAGACCATCGCCGAGCACCTCGCAACCTTCCTGCCCGGCGCCGCGTCCCTTATCACCCGCCAGTGCACCCCGGTCCACGACCGCCTCCCCGCCCCGACCCCCCTCTTCGCTCGGCTGCCACCATCCGACCCGCACCACCCGGCACCAGCCAGTGCCGCACGATGAGGGTACACGCGACTCTGCACGGATTGGGTGTGGACAAAGGCCATAAATCATCCCAAGAAATGGTGGTAACCCGTACCAAGTCAGGTGTGAGCGCGACCGAGCCGGTTCGCTGCCCGCCCGCGCGCTGGCGCTGGCGGCAGGAACGGCCGAACTGGCCGGCCAGATGGGCGGCGGCCAGGTGCGCATCGACCCGGCTGGCGGCACCGACGACGACCGGCGCGCACCAGCATCGGCAAGGTGAAGCGGGCCGGCGACCGCCGATACCGGAGCCGGCGTGCTCGTCCCGCCCGACCTCGGCAGCTCGGTGCTCACCGTCAGGGCGCTGCTCGCGGAGAATGCCCGGCTCGGCTGGTGCTGTGCGGGCGTGGTTCCGATATGCTACGGCCGTTCTACATAGCGTCATCACTGAATGGCGGTGCGCCAATATGGCCGATATGGCTGCCGGGAACCACCCGGCCACCGCGACGACTCCGTCGGCCGGGCCACCGCCCGGGTCGCCTGCGGAGACGGCCGCGGCGTCACCTGCCTGCCCGCCCGACCCGCCAGCCCGGTATCCGGACGGTCGGCTGCCCAACGGCATTAGGCGAAGCTGGTGGAAGGCGGCCGTCTGGATCCGGCTGCGCGAGGTCGAAGAGTCGGTCGAGCAGGCGATCGTCGCCCAGGGCTGGCGGCTCGGCCGTTCCGGCGGTGACCGGAGCATAGACGCCAGTGCCGATCAGCGGCCGAACGCGGCCGCGACCGCCGCTGCTGCGCAAGCCATCGTGACCACCTTCCGCGAGTTCGTCTGGGCCGCCGATGACTGCCTGACCGCCAAAACGACCCGCCGGTCCCAACTGTGGGACCTGATCACCGGTGACGTGCTGATGACGGCCTTCACGAGCCTGCACGCGGCCGAAAGGCACCGCATCCTGCTGCTCAGCGGCGACCAACTGATGGCCCTGTTGCCGTCGATCCGCGCCAGGTCGAACGCGTACCTGCGCGAGTCCGACCCAAGCCGAATCGCGCTCGACGGAATTCCCGAGCTGACCTCGCCAGGTCATCAGGCGCTGGCAGGCATGCAGCGGCAGATACTCAGCACGGTCACGCTGGCCGCCAACGGGCAGGGCCGGGCCGGCCCTTCGGCTGTGGACGCGCCAGCCGCCGACGCCCAGGTGACGCAGCTCACCGGCATGCTTGGCGCTCACCAGCAGATCGCCGCCGAAGCGTTCGGCGCCGCCTGCGCAGCAGAGGACATGCAGCAGACCCAGGTCCGGCGGTTCCGCGGGGTGCTGCTCGGCACGTTCGCGAGCCTGCTGGTCCCGGTAGCCGCGCTGTGCGTGACCGCGTTCATGCACCCGGCCCTGCTGCCGATGTGCCTGCACACGGCGTCGGCGGCGAAGTCCATCTGCGCCAGCGGCAGCATCGCGCCGGGCAGCGCCGACCTGCCGCTGGTGCTCGGCCTCGGCGCGATCGGCGCGGCGCTGGCTGTGGCCAAGACGCTCGCCGGGCTGAACCCGTCCGGGGTACGGTACTCGCTGTCCGTGGCGCAGGGACTGCTGAAGGTCGCGCTCGGGGCGATCACCGCGATGCTGGGCATACTGCTGCTGAAGACCCAGAACCTGCCGGGAGTGCTGGCCACCCAGGCCGGCCTGCTGATGGCGGCGGTGGTATTCGGGTACGCCCAGCAATTGTTCACCGGGTTCATCGATCAGCGGGCCGCCAGCTTGATGCGGGCCGCGTCTCCCACCACGCCGCCGGCAGGTTCCAGCGCGGCCAGCGGCGGCGTCGGCTAGCAGCAGTGCCGGCTGGCGGCGGCGCCGGCTAGCAGCAGCGCGGGCTGGCGGCGGCGCTGGCGGCAACTGGGCCAGTGCTCGGAGCGGCCCGGCGCATGGTCTGGCGGCCGGGACGGCCAGCGGTACTAAAGATCAGCTTGTAAGGTGCGGTCGCAGGAGGTGACTGCGGTGCCCGAAACACCAGCCAGGATCGACGTTGTGCCGCTGGACAAGCCGGACGACGTGAACGTGATCGTCGGCCAGGCGCATTTCATCAAGACGGTCGAGGACCTGCATGAGGCACTGACCGGGGTCAGCCCGCACCTGAAATTCGGCCTCGCCTTCTGCGAGGCGTCGGGCGCCCGCCTGATCCGCAGGTCAGGGAACGATGAGCAGCTCACCGGCCTGGCTGTCGCGGCCACCGAGGCGATCGCGGCCGGGCACGTGTTCGTGATCATGCTGCGCAACGGGTTCCCGGTGAACGTGCTCAACCCGGTCAAGGCAGTCCCCGAGGTCTGCACGATCTTCTGCGCGACCGCGAACCCCGTCGAAGTCCTGGTCGCCGTTACCGGTCAGGGCCGGGGCGTGACCGGCGTCGTCGACGGCTCACCCCCGGTCGGCGTCGAGACCGACGCCGACGTGAATGCCCGGCGCCAGCTCTTGCGCGATATCGGTTACAAGCTCTGACTGGTCGGCCACGCTCGCGCCCGTCAGCCGACGTCAGCTCGCCTGTTGGTGGGCGACGACCACGGTGTCCGCTGAGGGGAAGAACAGGCTCTCGTGGCCGTCGGTCCACCTGACCAGGTAGGGCGGCGAGCCGTCCGCACCGTGGATCTCGATGATCGCGCCTTGCCGGTCGCCGTCGCCCTGATGGCGCCCCTTGACCGTCAGCCCATCTCCGATCGCTGCTTTCATGACCGCCTCCTCGCCTCCGCCTCGTGCCAGTCTCAGAACATGATTCCCCGGCTCGCGAGGAGCTACCAGGGCAGAAGGGTCCGGCAATGGCGACCTCGCCAAGTGCCGGCAGACGCGCTCAGCCTGACCTGGGCTGGCCGGTGCGCGGCGTGGGTCGGGCGCGGCGCGGTGCGAGTCTGGTGGCGGGCCCGGTCAGATGCCTGACCTGGGCTGGCTGGCAACCGCGGCGCCGGCGTGCCAAGCTGGCCATTATGCCGCTGCATATCGGCATCGTGGCGTGCTCGGCCGAGGGCGCCGCGCTCTGCTACCGGACCATCTGCGCCGAAGGGCCGCTGCTGCTCGGCCCGCTCGCGCATCCGGAAATCTCGATGCACACTCCTTCGCTCGACCGGTACGTGGGCTGCATAGACAGCGGCGATTGGGCCGGCGCGGCCGAACTGATGCTGGCGTCCGCTGGCACGCTCGCCCGCGCGGGAGCTGACTTCCTGATCTGCCCCGACAACACCATTCACCAGGCACTGAGCCTGGTCGCGCCGCGGTCGCCGCTGCCCTGGCTAAGCATCGCCGACGTCGTCGCCAACGTGGCAGCCGCGCGCGGGCTGCGCCGCCTCGGCATACTCGGCACCCGCTGGCTGATCGCCAGCGAGGTTTATCCCGGCGCCCTGGCCGCGCGCGGCCTCGACTACCTGCGGCCAGCCCAGGCCGAGTGTGACGAAATCCACCGGATCATCATGACCGAGCTGATCACCGGCGTCGTCACTCCGGTCGCGGTCGCCTATCACCGGTCCGTCATCGACGGCCTGCGCCTGGCCGGCTGCGACGGTGTGATCCTGGGCTGCACCGAGATCCCGCTGATCATCAACGACGGCAACTCCTCGCTGCCCACCCTGGATTCCACCCGCCTGCTCGCCCGCGCCGCGCTGCACCACGCGATCCGCGGCCCGGCCGCGTATCCGTAGCGACTGTGCGCCTGCCTATCGGCCCTACCGGCCGAGTTGTTGAGCCACTGGCACGTGTTCTGGCCCCCACGGCGCCATGGGAAGAAGTCCCGGCGCGCCTGGGGCGCCGGGGCCGGCGCCGCAGGCGCTTCGACCGGCGGGCCGGATTGCAGACGGCGGTTACGGAGAGTAACTCGGAGGGGCCTGGCGGCGGCGGGTAGCCTGCCGGTATGTACGTTCCCGCGCATTTCGCCGTGGATGACCTGCAGAAGGTCGGGGAGTTCGTGGACCGGGCCGGAGCAGTTGACCTGGTCACGTTCGACGGGTCGCGCCCGGTGGCCACGCTGCTTCCGGTGATCTGGGACCGGTCGGGCGGCGGGTACGGCCGGTTGCTCGGCCATATCGCGCTGGCCAATCCGCAGTGGCGCAGCGCGGCGCCTGCGGTGCCCGCGCTGGCTATCGTGCGCGGCCCGCAAGCGTACGTCTCCCCGTCCTGGTACCAGAGCACCGCCGAGCACGGCCGGACGGTCCCAACCTGGAATTACACCAGCGTGCACCTCACAGGGCTGGTGACGTTTCACCGCGACGACGGGTGGTTGCGGCAGATCGTCACCCGGCTGACCGAGCGGCACGAGGAGGGCAGGCCCAGCCCGTGGCGGGTGACAGACGCCCCGGAGACCCACATCGCCGGGCAGTTGCGCGGCATCGTGGGCGTGGAGCTGGCCGTGCAGCAGATCGAGGCGAAGGACAAGCTCAGCCAGAACCGGAGCGCGCGGGACCGGGCAGGCGTCGTCGCCGCGCTGAGCGCGCAGGCCGATCCCGGCGCCCGCGCGATCGCTGATTTGATGGCAGACCGGGACAGCCGCGAGTCCTGAGCGGCGAGCCGCCGCGTGCCGTGGGCGGCGGAATGTGCCGCTGTGCTCGCCAGGCTGCCATACATCTCGCTCCGGGCGGAACAGGGTGAGGGTGAGCGGCAGGTCGTATCCGCTGAGTGACTTTGACAAGCACACGATATCGGGGCGGATTCCGCTGTGCTCGAAGCTGAGAACGATCCGGCCCGGCCGCAGCCCATCGCCGGCGTTGCTGACCGGCCCGCAGGTGGACGCGGCAACCCTGGGCAGGTACCTGGATGGCGCTGCCCGCGTGCCCGTGATAAGGGGTTAACGACCGTCCCGTCCCGGTGCCCGGCGCCGCCCAGCCTGCTACGGCGGGCTCGGCGCCGCCGTCCGGCCCGGCCGCTCAGCCGCCGACGGTGAGCGTGATATCCGTACCGGCCAGCGCCTTGCTCACCGGGCAGCCGTTCTTGGCGTCCTGCGCGATCGCCGCGAACTGCTCGCCGGTGATCCCGTCGGCCGATCCGCTGACGCGGAGCGCGATACCGCGGATCCTGAACCCGCCCGCGGGGTCTGGCCCGAGCGTCACGTCGGCGCTCACCTGCAGCGACTGGCCGCTGCCGCCCGCCGCGCCGAGCATCGCGGCGAACTGCATGGCGAAGCAGGAACTGTGCGCCGCGGCGATGAGCTCCTCAGGGCTGGTCACTCCCCCCGCGTCGTCGGCTGCCCGCCTGGGGAAGGAGACCTGGTAGGTGGCGATGCCGGAACTCACCAGGTGCACCGTCCCGGTTCCGTCCTCCAGGCCGCCGGTCCAGGTGGTCGTGGCGCTACGGGTGGGCATGGCGATCTCCTTACTGACCGGGGGCCGTGACGGGGGGCGGTCAGCCTGCCGCGGCGCACCGCCATCCGTCCGGTCTCAGCATGTCATCGTCCGCCGCTGCGGTGCGCGGCGGCTGCGGGTGATGATGTGATGATGGCCATGCCGCGGATCGCCGACCCGGGGTTGTACGCGCTGAAGACCGCTGCTCGGGCGGCCATCGTCATGCCGGCCGTCTTCGCCGTCGCCTGGCAGGTAATCGGCGAACCGCAGGCGGCGACCTTCGCCTCCTTCGGCTCGTTCGCCTTCCTGGTCTTCGCCGACTTCGGCGGGCCAGCGGCGAGCCGCCTGGCCGCCTACCTCACCCTGGCGGGCGGCGGGGCCGTGCTCGTGGTGGCGGGCACGCTCTGCTCCCGCAACGCCTGGCTCGCCGCGGCTGCGATGGCGGTGACCGGCTTCGGGATCCTCTTCTCCGGCGCGATCAACGGCTACTTCGCGGCCGGCGCGACCGCGGCGATCGTCGCCTTCGTGCTCCCGGTCTCCATCCCGGCGCCGCCATCGGCGATTGGCTGGCGGCTGGCAGGCTGGGGCCTCGCGGCCGCCGCCTGCATCTGCGCGGTCATGATGATCTGGCCGCCGAGGCGCCGCGGCAGCCTGCGCAGTGCCGCCGCGCGCGCCTGCCTGGCCCTGGCTGACCTGGCCGGATCGGTGACCAGCGCCGACCAGGGCCAGATCGACGGCCGGCTCGATGACGCCGCCAGGCTGGCCGGCGGCGTCCGCGAGCGGTTCCATGCCACGCCGCACCGGCCCACAGGGCCGACCGGCCAGGCGGCGGCCCTGGCCGCGCTGATCGACGAGCTCGGCTGGCTGCTCGTCTCGCTCCGGGTCGTCGCGGCAGCCCCCAGTGCCGAGCTGTGCCGCGATGAGAACGGGGCGGCCATGGCTGCCGCCGCTTCGGTCCTGCGGGCCAGCGGCCGGCTGCTGCTCGACGGAACCGGCGCTGACCCCGACATCGGCAGCCTGGAGCGGGCACAGCTCGCGGTGGTGCGCGCGCTGGCGGGGCGGACCTCGCGGCTGCCTGCCGATCCTGACGATCACGCGATCGAATCGCTGCTCGGCCGGTCGTTCCGCACCAGGGCCATCTGCTACACGGCCACCCAGATCGCCGGCTACGCGGTCGCCGCGAGCGGGCGGCGGCCCGGCCATCCGCAGCCAGGCCAGGCCGGGCAGGGGCACGCCGGGCAGCGGCGGCGGCCGGCGGACCTGGGCGCCGCCGCGATCAGGTCGCTGCACGGCTTCGCCGTCGAGCACCTCAGCGCTCACTCGGTGGCATTGCGCAACAGCGTGCGGGGCGCTGTCGGGCTGGCCGCCGCCGTGTTCATCGCGCACCGGTCGGGCCAGGCGCACTCGTTCTGGGTGGTGCTCGGCACGCTGTCCGTGCTGCGGTCGAGCGCGCTCGGCACCGGCAAGACGGTGCTCAGCGCGCTCGCCGGGACGGCGGCAGGGATCGTGATCGGAGCGGGCATCCTGGTCGCCGTGGGCACCAGCGTGCCACTGCTGTGGGGGGTGCTCCCGGTAGCTGTGCTGCTGGCCGCTTACGCGCCGCGTGCAATCTCGTTCGCGGTCGGCCAGGCTGCCTTCACCGTGGTCCTGCTGGTGCTCTTCAACATCATCCAGCCCGCCGGCTGGCGGGTCGGGCTGGTCAGGATCACCGACGTGGCGATCGGGTTCGCGGTGAGCCTCGGCGTGGGCGTGGTGTTCTGGCCCGCGGGCGCGGCGGCCGTGCTGCGGGCGAACCTGGCCGCCGCCTACTCCCGCTGCGCCGACTACGTCGCGGTCACCGCGCGCCAGCTCACCGGAGCCGGCCAGCCAGGCCAGCCAGGCCAGCCAGGCCAGCAGGATGTGACGGCCGGGTCGCTCCAGGCGGCGCAGGCCGCCGCCGCGGCCGTGCACCGGCTGGACGACGCGTTCCGCCAGTACCTGACCGAGCGGTCGGCGGCGTCGCGCGATCAGGGAGCGCAGGCGGCGCTGGTGGCCGGCGCGGCACGCTTGATGCGGGCCGGGCGGTCCATGGCGGAGCTCAGCGCGCTGGCCGACGGCGGCCAGCGCGCCGGGCTGGGGTCCTACGGGCATTACCTTGACGCGCGGGTCCAGCAGGTCAGGTCCTGGTATGTGACGTTCGGTGACTGCCTGCAGAGCGGCACGTCCGTGCCGCCGCCGCAGCCGCCTGACCCGGATGCAGGCCGCAGGCTGCTTGCCTTCGTCGCCGGCGCCGTCGGCCATGGCGGCGATCAGGCGCTCAGGCTGGCGCTGTCCGTGCTGTGGGCCGCCCAGCACCTGGACCTGCTCAGGCGGCTGGAAACGCACCTGGCCGAGCACGCGCTGGCGGCGGCGGCCGAGCTGCCCGCGCCAGGGCCATAGGTCCCGCCAGGTCCGGGCCTTAAGACCCTGGTGGCAGCGGCACGGTGGCGTTGTGATGAAGGTGACGAGAGGGATCCTCCGGGACGCGGGGATGCGGGCAGCAGCCAGCCAGCACACCACGCAATCTCTGACTCGCGAGAAACGCGACGGATCCCTCTCGTCCGTATGAACTGGCAGCCGCCGCCCGGGTGGGGGGGTCATGCGGGCGGCGGCTGGCCGCCGTCCGGGGCCTGCTTGGCGCGGCTGCGCTCCAGGCAGGCGATCACCTCGTGGTCGGGAGTGGGCCGGAAGTCCGCGTAGAACTGCCCGATGGAGTAGAACGGCGCGGGCGTGCGCAGGCACACGAAGTCATCGGCGTCCGCGCCGATCCTGTCGGTGAAGCCCGGCGGCGCCACCGGGACCGCGAGCACCACCCGCGCCGCGCCGCGGGCCCTCGCGATCTGGCAGGCGGCCCGCGCGGTAGAGCCGGTGGCGACGCCGTCGTCGACGATCACGGCGATCTTGCCGTCCAGCGGCAGCGGCGGCAGGCTGCCGCGGAACCGCCTGGCGCGCCGGTCAAGCTCCGCCCGCTCCCGTTCCTCGACCTGCGCAAGCTCCCGCTCGGTCACCCCAGTGCCTGTGATGACTTCTGGGCTGAGCACGCGCGCCCCTGACTCGCCGATCGCCCCCATGCCGAGCTCAGGCTGGAACGGCACGCCAAGCTTGCGCACCACGATCACGTCAAGCGGCGCGCCGATCCCTGCGGCAACCTCGGCGGCGACGGGCACGCCGCCCCTTGGCAGGCCGAGCACGACCACGTCGCTGGCCGCCAGGCCCGCTAGCCGGGCGGCGAGCTGCCGCCCGGCGTCGATCCGGTGAGCGAACACCATGTTGGCCATCGTCCCGGCTCAAGGATGCAGGCCGTGACCGGGGAAGACCGCGTTGCGCGTGGCCATGATCGCCTGATCGACCGGCTCCCCAGGGTCGTAGCCGTTCTCGAAGGGCGGGAAGGTGGCCGGCGCCCGCTCGGTCATGAACTCCGGCGCCTTCGCCCCGGTGCGCCGCAGCACGTAGTCACGCCAGGACTGCGGGGTCGGCGTGGCCGGATCGACCGGCCTGCCCGACGCTTCAGCGAGCAGGTGGGTCCAGGTCCTCGGCACCACCTGGACCAGCTCATAGCCGCCGCCGCCGGTCAGCAGCCAGCGGCCGCCCGCGCTGCGGTGTGCCAGCGAGTGCAGCGCGGCGTGCGCGGCCCGCTGCGCGTCGACGGTCAGCTCCAGGTTGGCCAGCGGGTCCATCCAGTGCGTGTCGCAGCCGTGCTGGCTGACCAGGATGTGCGGCCGGAAGGCCGCCAGCAGCGGCGGCACGATCGCGTGAAACGCGCGCAGCCACCCGGCGTCGCGGGTACCGGCCGGCAGCGCCACGTTGACCGCGGCGTCCGGGGCCCGCGGCCCGCCGGTCTCCGATGGCAGCCCGGTGCCGGGAAACAAGGTGGCCGGATGCTCGTGCAGGCTGATCGTGAGCACGCGCGGGTCGTCGTAGAACGCGGCCTGCACGCCGTCGCCGTGATGCACGTCGATGTCGACGTAGGCGATCCGCTCGGCGCCCTGGCCGAGCAGCCACGCGATCGCGATCGCCGGGTCGTTGTACACGCAGAACCCGCTGGCGTTGCCGCGCATCGCGTGATGCAGCCCGCCGCCGATGCTCACGCCGTGCTCGGTCTGCCCGGACCACACCGCGCGGGCGGCGGCCAGCGTGGCGCCGGCCACCAGTGCCGAGGCATCGTGCATCCCGGCGAAGATCGGGTCATCCGCGGTGCCGAGCCCGAACCGGCCGGCCACCGGACCTGGGTCTGGTCCGCCTGCCTGCTTGACCGCGGCGATGTAGCAGGGGTCGTGAACGAGCTCAAGCTCGGCATCGGTGGCTGGCTCCGGCGCGACCACCTGCACGCCCGCCGCGTCTAGCACGCCGAGCGCCCTGGCGAGCTCGATCGTCAGTTCCACCCTGACTGGCGCCAGCGGGTGACCTGATCCGAAGTCGTAGCCGGTCAGCCGATGGTCCCAGGCCACATGCACGGTGCAGGACATACATCATCCTGGCACATTCCCTGCTGGCCAGGCCTGGCAGCCCACGGGTTGGCCGGTGCCATACCGGTCCTATGGTGCAGATGGTCCGGCCAGCCATATCCGCAGGCCGGGGGCGCTAGTTTGGTGGGCCATGAAGGCGCTGGTGCTGGCTGGCGGATCGGGAAGCCGGCTGTGGCCGATCACGCACACCTGCGCCAAGCAGCTCGTCCCCGTGGCCAACAAGCCGGTGCTCTTCTATGGCCTGGAGTCGATCAGGGACGCGGGCATCGGTGACGTAGGCATCGTGGTGGGCGACACGGCGGCCGCGATCGAGGCCGCCGTCGGGGACGGCAGCGCGTTCGGGATCGACGTCAGCTACATCCGCCAGAGCGCGCCGCTCGGCCTGGCGCACGCCGTGCTGGTCGCGCGTGACTTCCTCGGCGATGACGACTTCGTCATGTACCTCGGCGACAACTTCATCGTCGGCGGCATCAGCTCATTGGTGGCCGAGTTCGCCGTGGGCAGGCCGGACGCTCAGATCATGCTGACCACGGTGCCCGACCCGCGGCAGTTCGGCGTGGTGGAGCTCGACGAGGCCGGCGAGGTCATCGGGCTGCAGGAGAAGCCGCAGCTGCCCAGGAGCGATCTCGCGCTGGTCGGCGTCTACATCTTCACGGCCGCCGTGCACGAGGCCGTCGCGGCACTCAAGCCGTCCGGCCGCGGCGAGCTGGAGATCACCGAGGCGATTCAGTGGCTGGTCGATAACGGCCGCAAGGTGCGGGCCACGACGATCTCTGGATACTGGAAGGACACCGGCAACGTCACCGACATGCTTGAGGTCAACCGGATGGTGCTCGAGACCGCCCCGGCGCGGAACCAGGGCGTCGTCGATGCCGGCAGCGAGCTGATCGGCCGGGTCGTGATCTGCGGCGGCGCCAGGATCAGCCGCTCGCGCATCGTGGGACCTGCGATCATCGGCGCCGGCACGCAGGTGACCGGCTCTTACATCGGCCCGTTCACGTCGGTCGGCCCCGACTGCGTAATCGCGGACAGCGAGATCGAGTACTCCATCATGCTGCGCGGTTCCTCGGTCAGCGGGGTAAGCCGGATCGAGGCGTCGCTGATCGGCCAGCACGTGCAGCTCACCCCGGCGCCGCCGGTGCGCAACGCGCACCGGCTGGTGCTCGGCGATCACAGCAAGGTGCAGATCAGCTCATGAGAATCCTCGTCACCGGCGGTGCCGGCTTCATCGGCTCGCACTATGCGCGAACCATGCTGGGCGGCGGCTATCCGGGGTTCACCCATGCCGAGGTCACGGTGCTCGACAAGCTCAGCTACGCGGGCAACCTGGCCAACCTGCGGCCGGTCGCTGACTGCCAGCGGCTGCGCTTCGTCCGCGGCGACATCGCCGACCAGGCTCTGCTCGCCCAGGTGGTGCCCGGCCACGACTACGTGCTCAACTTCGCCGCCGAGACGCACGTGGACAGGTCGATCGCCGGGGCAACGGAATTCGTCGCGGCCAACGTCGCCGGAGTCCAGGCGCTGGTCGCGGCCTGCCTGGACGCCGGGATCCGGCGGGTGGTCCAGGTTTCCACCGACGAGGTCTACGGCAGCGTGGCGGCCGGATCCTGGGCGGAAGACGCGGTGCTCGACCCGAACTCGCCGTACGCGGCCAGCAAGGCGGGCGGTGACCTGCTCGCGCTCGCCTATGCCAGGACGCACGGGCTGGACGTCTGCGTCACCAGGTGCTGCAACAACTACGGCCCGTACCAGCACCCGGAGAAGGTGATCCCGCTCTTTACCACCAACCTGCTCGACGGCCAGCCGGTGCCGCTGTACGGAGATGGCGGGAACGTCAGGAGCTGGGTGCACGTGGACGATCACTGCCGGGGCATCCAGCTGGTGCTGGAGGCCGGCCAGCCAGGCAGCGTCTACCACATCGCCGGGGACGCCGAGCTGACCAACATCGCGCTCACCCAGGCGGTGCTCGACCACTGCGGCGCGGGCTGGGACATGGTCACCCAGGTGCAAGATCGCAAGGGACACGACCGCAGGTACAGCCTGGACGACACCCGGCTGCGTGCGCTCGGCTATGCGCCACGCACGCCGTTCGCCGCCGGCCTGGACGCGACCGTCGCCTGGTACCGGCAGAACCGGTCCTGGTGGGAGCCGCTGAAACGAACCGCGTCCGGCCTGGCCAGTTGAGCGGCTGGCTGGTCACTGGCGCCGGCGGCATGCTCGGCAGGGACCTGGTGGCCGCGCTGCGCGCGCAGGGAGAGGACGTGACCGCGATGAGCCGCGCCGACCTGGACGTGACCAGCGGGCCCGCGGTGCTTGCCGCGGTGCGCGGAGCAGAGCCAGGCGCCGTGGTCAACTGCGCGGCATGGACCGCGGTGGACGCCGCCGAGACGGCGCCGGACCTGGCGCTTGCGGTCAACGGCGACGGCGCGGCGAACGTCGCGGCCGCCTGCGCGGTGGCAGGCAGCCCGCTCGTGCACGTGTCGACCGACTACGTGTTCTCCGGGGACGGTGACCGGCCCTACGCCGAGTACGACGTCCCGGCGCCGCGCACCGCCTACGGCCGCAGCAAGCTGGCCGGCGAGCGCGCCGTGCTCGGCCTGCTGCCCGGCACCGCCATGGTCGTGCGCACCGCGTGGCTCTACGGCGGGGCAGGGCCGAGCTTCGTGCACACCATGATCAGGCTGGCGGCCCAGCGCCAGGCGGTGACCGTGGTGGATGATCAGCACGGCCAGCCGACCTGGACCGCTGACGTCGCCAGCCAGATCATCACCCTGGTGCGGCGGGCCGCGCCGGCCGGCATCTACCACGCCACAAGCGGAGGCTCGACGACCTGGCACGGCCTGGCACGGGAGGTCTTCACGCTGCTCGGCGCCGACCAGGCCCTGGTCAGGCCGGCCGCAAGCAGCGCCTGCCCGCGGCCGGCTCCGCGGCCTGCCTACAGCGTGCTCGGCCATCACCGCCAGGCGCTCGCCGGGGTAGCCACGATCGGCGGCTGGCGCGAGGCACTGCACCGCGCCTGGGCGGCCGTCGGGCCGGAGGCGCTGGCGTCTCCGGCCCGATGACACGCGGTCAGCCCGCCGGCAGGTGCGCCGAGAACGGCTGCGGGATGCCGAGCCTGCCATCGCTCCAGGCGATGTACAGGGTGCCGCCGACGTACGGCCAGCTGCCGGTCACGCCGACCGAGGCGTCGATGTAGTCACCGAAGTTGGGCACGATCAGCGACGAGTCGTGGTCCCAGTCGGAGGCTACGTTGGTGATCGCGATGTTCCCTGGCGTCGCCGTGGCCCTGGGGCTGACGCCGATCGCGGCCAGCACGCTGGTGACCGAGGTGGCCACCGACGCCCGCGAGTACCACGACACGTCGAGCAGCCCGTCGCTGTTCGCCGTGCGCAGCGCGGGGAACATGTCCAGGCCGCCATTGTGCGGCCGGTCGAGCATGACCGGCCGGCTCTGGACCGGCCGCAGCGACTTCAGGCGGAAGCTCTGCAGCAGGATGTCACCGAGCGGATGGACGCGAGTGTCGTTCCAGACCATGCTCACGGTGCGGAACTTGTCGCTGACGGCGAGACGGGGGAAGTCGCTGGTCGGGAACCTGTTGTAGCCGGGCACGAAGGTGCCGTCCAGCGACACGATCGGCACGCCTGCCGCGGCCGCCGGGCCGGCGCACGGCGAGACCGCCCGCAGGAGCAGGCATTTCGCCGGAGTCACGGTGAGCACGTTCTCGATCGGCGTGTCCGAGCCTTCGCAGGAAGGGAATCCGAGGTTGGTCGCCCAGTTGTACTCATAGCCGACGTACACCGATCCGGTGGCGATGTCGACGGCCGGGTAGCTGCCCTCGTTCTCGCAGCCGTGCGGGTCGGTCGGCGCCACGGTGAAATATGGCCGGCCGACCAGGAAGTTCTTGCCTGCGGGGACGAGCGGTGTGCCGTGCTCGCAGAGCGGCGCCGCCGGGGTTCCCCCGGCCGGGCCGCGGCCGCCGGCCCGGGTTCCCAGATCGCACACCGACATGAGCTCAGGGTCGCCGCCGCTGCCGCTGCGCAGCACGAAGTCGCTGTAGCTGACGTAGAGCTTGCCGCGCGCCGGGTCGACGGCGACGTACTCCTTGTCGGTAAAGCTGCAGAACTTGATGAACCGCGTCTTCGATATCTTGATCTTCTGGCACTGCGTGCTGGTTCCCACGATCACCGGCTGGCCGCAGCTCAGCGCCGGCGCGCTTGCCGCACCGGTCACCTCGCACGCGTCCATCGCGATATCGGACGGGCCGAGGCCGGTGACCGGGTCATAGAGGCTGGCGATGTAAAAGAACGTCTTGCCGCCGGCCACGTAAGCGGCGACGCTCGGGTCGCCATCGAAGAGGTACTTCCCGCAGCGGGCGTTGGGCAGCCCGCCGAGATCGGTGAACGACTTCCCGCCGTCGGCCGAGAACGCCAGCCCGGTGCCCTCCTCCTTGGACATCGGCGCCGGGCAGGCGCTGACGAAGCTGGTCGAGTCGTTCCACGCCTGGACCACGAACCGGCCCGCCGCCGCCACCGACGTCTCTGACTGCCCGTCGGCCCGCAGGCCGGCCGGGGTGATGTCCTCGGCCAGGCTCGCCGCGTTCACGTTGCCAGGCAGCCCGGCGCGCAGGTGGACCGCGGCCTTGCCGCCGCGGGACGGGTGGAAGTTCGGGCCGAAGCAGAAGCCGTAGGCACCGGCCGACGCCTGCACGCGCTTGTGCGCGAGACGCTTGCAGAACGGATTGCCCGCGGCCAGGCCCGTCCGTACCCCGGCGCGATGCGGCGTGCCGGTAGCTGCTCCGGCCGTCGGCACCGCCGCGGCCAGTCCGAGTGCCACTACGGGCGCGCCGATCAGCGCCCAGAACCAGATTCTTCGCCTCGCCATCATGCCCTTCCTTTCCGAAGGCGTGCTATGACGCCGATGATCCGGTCGGTCGGGGAGGGCCGGGCCAGGCATCCGCCCAGGCTCGCCTGCCCTGGCGGGTAAGGGCTTGCGGTGCTGGATCGGCGGCATTCTCCACCGGCAGTTACGACGTTCTTGAACGCGGGATCGTTGCTGACGAAATGGCGAAATCTTGGCACGCTCTGGCCGCCCGGCTACCGCCTGGATGCGGCAGCCGGCACCAGCCGCGAAGGGGCAGAGTTCCGACTCACCTGCCCGCTTCACCACAATCGCGGGCGGCATTCGGCCTGATCCCCCGGCAGGACGCTGGGTCGCGATGACCTGACCGCGGTCAAGGCACGCCAGGGCCGCGCAGGCCAGCGGCATGCGCGGCGCAGCTGCCGTAGTCGGGCAGCAGGCCGCTGGCGCGGGCCTGCTCCAGGGTGGGTGCCGCGGCGTCCTTGTCGGACAGGATCGGCTCGGCGCCGGCCGGCCACTCGATCCCGATAGCCGGATCCAGCGGGTGCACGCCGTGCTCGCTGCCGGGCAGGTACGGCGCCGAGCACAGGTAAAGCACGGTGGCCTGGTCGCTGAGCGTGGCGAAGCCGTGACCGAGCCCCTCGCTGATGAAGACCGCCCTCCGGTTCTCCTCGGTCAGCTGCACCGCCGTCCAGCGGCCGAATCCCGGTGAGGACACCCGCAGGTCGACGATCACGTCAAGGATCGACCCGCTTGCGCAGATGACGTATTTTGCCTGGCCAGGTGGTACGTCGCTGAAGTGAATGCCGCGGATGACGCCGCGCGCCGATACCGAGCAATTGGCCTGGGCGACGGCGAGCGGCCGTCCGGTCCCTGCCCGCAGCCCGGCGTCGCTGAACCATTCGTGGAAGCTCCCGCGATGGTCTGGGTGAATACGCGGAGTAAACACCCATGCGCCGTCGACTTCGAGTGGCTGCATGGCCAAACCGTAGGACCGCAGCCCGCCCGGCCGCTACAGTCTTACGCGCAGTAGTTAATTAACTACCAGCAGTTCTTAGATGGCAGAGTGCGGCAGATATGGCGGTTTCGGCGGCGGCGCCCGCTGCCCGGCCGGGCTCACACCGGCGGCCGACCGGCAGAACAGGGGAGTAGCACGTTGGCAAGCGGCATGCCCGGCGGCGACGCCGCGTGGCTGGCCACCGCGTTCGGCGGGTTGCCTGAGCCCGGCCCTGGCCCGGAGCACCGGGCCAGCTCGCCGCCGGCGCCCAGGCTGAACCTCATCGCCGATCGAGACCCGCGCGCCGCCGCCTTGGTGCGCTGCCTGCTGCCGCTCGGCACCAGCTACCTGGCCCGGGCGCACGCTGGCGGCGAGTTCGCGTTCACGCTGGCCGGCGAGCGCGGGCCAGCAGGCGGCTTCCGGCTGCTGGCCCGCGGCGCAAGCCTTCGCTACAGCGCGATCTGCCTGCTCGGTCTGATGCGCCTTGGCGAGGCCCGCAGCCGCGCCGCGCTCGGCGGCGACAGCTGCGATGACGTGCTTGGCCGGCTGGCCAAGCGGCTCGACCAGACGGCCTGCATCGGCGATGTGGCGCTGATCTGCTGGGCGGCGGCCGAGTCCGGGCACAGCGAGCTCCAACATGCGCTTGACCGGCTGTGGCAGCTTGACCGGCTGTGGCAGCTTGACCGGCGGGGCGGCCAGATCGGCGTCGTGTCGGCGGCGTGGGCGCTGACCGCCCTGGTCGCCGCGCGGCGGCTGGCCGACGTGGAGCGGCATCTTGAGCTGTGCCGCGACCGGCTGCTTGCCGCCCGCCGCGCCGTGTTCGGGCACCTGATCGGCGGCAGGCCGCCCTGGTACCGCTCGCACGTGGGCAGTTTCGCCGATCAGGTGTACCCGGTGCAGGCGCTGGCCAGGCTGCACGCAAGTTCCGGTGACCCGGCCGCGCTGGCGGCCGCCGACGAGGTGGCGGCGGCGCTGTGCCTGGCGCAGGGGGATGCGGGGCAGTGGTGGTGGCACTACGACTCGCGGACCGGAGCGGTCGTGGAGCGCTACCCGGCCTACAGCGTGCACCAGCATGCGATGGCCCCGATGGCGCTGCTGGATCTGGCCGAAGCGGGCGGCGAGGATCACGCCGGCGCGATCTGCCGCGGGCTGCGCTGGCTGGCCCGGCGGCCGGAGACCCGCGAGCACCTGATCCGCGAGCATCCGCCGGTGGTGTGGCGGAAAGTGGCACGCCGTGACCGGTGGAAGGTGGTGCGCGGCGCAAGCGCGGCGGTCACCAGGATCCATCCGGCCGCGCGGCTGCCCGCGATCGACCTGCTGCTGCGGCCGGGCGCGGTCGACTACGAGTGCCGGCCCTATGAGCTCGGCTGGCTGCTGTACGCGTGGCTGCCCGGGGCGCCGGCCAGGGCGGAGGACCGGCGATGGTAATGGCGGAGGACGCGCGGGCGCCTGCCAGGCGCAGCCTGCTCGGGGTCTGCGTCGATCCGCTGAGCATGACGCAGGCGGTTCGCGGCTGCACCGATGCGGTGGAACGCGGCAGGTACCTGTCCGTCGGGATGCTCAACGCCGCCAAGGTCGTGGCGATGCACAAGGACGAGCCGCTGCGGCAGGCGGTCGGCCGCTGCGGGATGATCCTCGCCGACGGCCAGTCCGTGGTCTGGGCCAGCCGGCTGCTCGGCGCTCCGCTGCCCGAGCGGGTGGCGGGCATCGACCTGTTCACGGCGCTGCTCGGCGCGGCCTCCGGCCGGCGGTACCGGGTCTATTTCCTCGGCGCGCGGCCTGAGGTCCTGCACCGGATGCTGGCCGCTGTCCGCCGCGGCTACCCGGATCTGATCGTGGCCGGTGCCCGCGACGGCTACTTCGGTGCCCAGGCCGAGCCCGATGTCGTCGCCGGGATCCGCAGGGCCCGCCCCGACCTGCTGTTCATGGGAATGTCCACGCCTCGCAAGGAGCTGTTCGGCGCCCGCTGGGGCGAGCAGACCGGCGCGGCGGTGGTGCACGGGGTCGGCGGATCGTTCGACATCCTTGGCGGGCTGACCAGGCGGGCGCCGCTGTGGTGGCAGCGGCACGGCCTGGAGTGGCTGTACCGCGCCGCGCAGGAACCTGGGCGGCTCGGCCGGCGGTACCTGACCACGAATACCGCCTTCCTCGCTCTGGTCGCCCGCGAGGCCGCAGCACGCAAGCTCAGCGACGGCCGGCCCGCAGCCCGGCGCGATGGCGTGCCCGCCGATGCCAGCGCACCTGGGGCAGCCGAACGGGGCTCGCGGTGAGCACGGTCGTTGTCGCCGGGCTCGGCTATGTCGGGCTGCCGCTTGCGATCAGGGCGGCCGAGACCGGCCACCGGGTGATCGGCTACGACATCGATGCCGACCGGGTGAAGGCGCTGGACGCCGGGGAGTCCTACATCGACGACGTGCCTGCCGGGCGGCTGGCCGCGGTGCTGGACAGCGGGGCATTCCGGCCAACCGCCGAGCCGAGAGCGTGCGCTGGCTTCGACGTCGCCGTGATCACCGTGCCCACCCCGCTCCGCGACGGGCTGCCCGACCTCGCCCACGTCGAGGCCGCCGCCCGGATGCTGGCCAGGTTCCTGCGCCCTGGCGCCACCGTGATCGTCGAGTCGACCTCCTACCCAGGCACCACACAGGAGCAGGTGCTGCCCTGCCTGGAAGATGGATCCGGCCTGGTCGGCGGCACCGACTTCTACCTCGGCTACAGCCCTGAGCGGATCGATCCAGGGAACGCGGCCTGGACGCTGACGACCACGCCGAAGATCGTTTCCGGCATCGACGACGCCTCACTTGCCGCGGTAAGTGACTTCTACGCCGGACTCGTCGAGGCGACCGTGCCGGTCTCCTGCCCGTCGGTCGCAGAGCTTGCCAAGATCATCGAGAACACCTTCAGGCATGTGAACATCGCGCTGATCAACGAGCTCGCGATGTTCGCCCACGGGCTTGGCATCGACATCTGGGAGGCGATCGACGCCGCGTCCACCAAGCCGTTCGGGTTCATGCGGTTCACGCCGGGCCCTGGCGTGGGCGGGCACTGCCTGCCGATCGACCCTTGCTACCTGTCCTGGCGGGTCGAGCGCGCGCTCGGGCAGCCGTTCCGGTTCGTGGAACTGGCCAACGACATCAACAACCACATGCCGGACTACGTGGTGCGCCGCCTGATGCTGGCGCTGAACGCGCGGGGCATGCCGGTCAGCGGATCGAGGATCCTGATCCTGGGACTGGCGTACAAGAAGAACACGTCAGACGCGCGGGAATCGCCCGCCATGCGGATCGCGGAATTGCTGAAGGGCATGGGAGCCGACGTGCGGGCCGCCGACCCGCACGTCACCGGGCTCGGGCCGGGCGAGCCGCCGGCGGGCATGGCCGAGCCGACCGCGGCCGAGATCTCGGCCGCCGACGCGGTCGTGCTTGTCACCGATCACGACGCCTTCGACCTGGCAGAGATCGCCTCCTGCGCGCGCTATGTCCTTGACTGCCGTCACGTCATCTCCGGCGGCAACGTCGAGCACCTGTGACCGGCTGATGCGGGTCATCTGCGTGGTCGGTGCCCGGCCCAATTACATGAAGGTCAAGCCGGTGATGGACGCGCTGGCCGAAGGCGGCGCCCAGGTCATCCTGGTACACACCGGCCAGCACTATGACCCGTCGATGAGCGGTGTGTTCTTCGCCGACCTCGGGATCCGCCGGCCCGATCATTTCCTCGGGGCGGGCTCGGGCAGTCACGCCACCCAGACATCACGGGTGATGCTGGCCTTCGAGCCGCTCGCCGTCCGGCTGGCGCCTGACGCGGTCGTGGTCGTCGGTGACGTGAACTCCACGATGGCCTGCGCGCTGGTCACGGCGAAGTCAGGTGCGCTGCTCGGCCATGTCGAGGCTGGCCTGCGGAGCAGGGACTGGTCGATGCCCGAGGAGGTCAACCGCGTCGTGACCGACCGGGTGAGCGACTACCTCTTCGCCCCGTCGGCCGACGCGGTGGCCAACCTGCGGGCCGAGGGATACCGGCAGGATCAGATTCACCTGGCCGGGAACGTGATGGTGGACTCACTGCTGGCGAACCTGGACCGGGCGCGCGAGGGTGACACCCTGTCCAGGCTCGGGCTGGTACCCGGCGAATACGGCCTGGTGACGCTGCACCGCGGCGCCAATGTGGACGATCCGGCCGTGCTCGCGGCGCTGCTGCGCGGGCTTGACCGGGTCGCCGGGCTGTGCCCGCTGGTGTTTCCCGCCCATCCCAGGGTGGCCGGGCGGCTCGGCCGGGCGGGCCGGATCCTGGTGATCCCGCCGGTCGGCTACCTGGACTCCATCGCGCTCCAGGCGTCGGCACGCATCGTCCTGACCGACTCGGGCGGCATGCAGGAGGAGACCACCGTGCTCGGGGTTCCCTGCCTGACGCTGCGGGACAACACCGAGCGCCCGATCACCCTCACCGAGGGTACGAACCAGCTAGTGGGCAATGACCCGGAACGGATCGTGGCGGCCGCCACGCAGGTGCTGGCCAGCCCGCCACCGCCGCGGCGGCCCGCGCTGTGGGATGGCCGCGCAGGAAGGCGGATAGCGGCGGAACTGCTCGCCGGCGCCGGGGCCGGCCACAAGCCCCGGCCGACCAGCGTCACGAAACACCCGATGCCCGCCGCCGCCAGCGCCGCCGCCGCCAGCGCCGCCGCCGGTCCCGCCGGTTCTGCTGGTTCTGCTGGCATCGGCTCCGGCGTCAGGCCGCCAGCGCCGTCTCGATCCACCGGCTGACGAATCGCCATGCCACCGAGCCAGCGACGATGGCCAGCAGCATCAGCCCGGCAAGGGCCCGTTTCCGCGATCCGGTCTGGACGACGGTTCCCGAGTCTGCGATGAGCCGAGCGGAAACCCGGTCTCCTGCTGGTACACCGGCCAGTTCCTGCCGCTGAGCGAGAACCCGATTCAGCAGCCTGGTCGCGACCACGAACGTCCAGTGCGTTTCCGTTGCGTCCGGTGCGGTCGCCGTGAGCGTGGCGTCAGGGAAGCTATAGTCCGGGTAGTCCTGATTATAGTAGTTAATCAATTCCAGGTCATAGTTGCCGGCGCCGCCGACCGCCCTAATCTGACGCCGTGACTGTGGATTCATGACAATCTGGCTAAACGCCCCCCCGGTCGTGATCAACGATGGAGCGAGCCAGGAATATGCGTCGGCTGAGCTTTCATACTTTGGCAATGCGAAGAGCACAGTCGCGCTCTCCGCGTAGGTCGGCCGCGTGGTCAGGAGGCTGTATCCCAGACCGGAGGTCAGAACCATGACGAGTCCTATTGCGACCAGGCACAGCTGCCGCCGCGGTGCCGCTTGCTCTGGTGCCGCTTGCTTCTGGGCTGCCCGCTGCGGTGCTACCGCCGCGGCGAACGCAGACATGTGAGAACGGTACCAGCCAACGGGCTGGCAGCGGCCATAATAGGACGAGGCAATGCGCGGCCCGCGTAATAGATTCGGGCTAAGATGGCGAGGACGGATCAAGTGGATTCTAGTGCCGCAATTCATGTCTGGCGGCGACGGCGGGGGCTGACGGCGACGCTGCTCGTGCTGGCGTTCGCCAGCATCGTCGCGGCCCTGGCTGGGCTGCCGCGGACCTACCAGTCCCAGGCCTCGGTGGTCCTGCTGGCGTCACGCTCAGCCGCCAGGCTGACCGGCGGCAACCCGTACCTGAGCTTCAGCCCGTCGCTCACGCTGACCGCTGACGCCCTGAGCCGGGAGCTGATGGCCCCGGCCACGGTCCAGAGCCTGGCCGCCAGAGGCTTTGCCAATCCGTACACAGTCACGCTGCCCGCCAACGCCACGACGACAACGGGCTCGGTCCTTGCCGTGTCCGTCACCGGTACCGACACGGCCGCGGTCCAGAGCACGCTGCGTGCGGTGACCACTGAGATCAGCTCGGTCCTGGCCAGGATCCAGGGCACCGTCCGCCCGCAGGACGCGATCCGGGTGATGACGCTGTCGGTTACCCCGCGGGCGACACTCGACGTGAGCCTGACGGCGCGCCCGATCGTGGTGGTCGCGGTGCTTGGCCTGCTGGTTGCCTTCGGAGCGCCGGTCATCGCGGATGGGTGGCTTGCCAGGCGGCGGATCCGGTACGAGCCGGCGCTGCCTGAGCGGACGCCGGACCAGGCCGGCCGCCTGGCTCAGGGCTGACGTGGCGCTGGCTCCGACGCGCGGATGTCCACCTGTTGTGGCATTGTGCGAACCGCTGCCTGCCCGGCGGTGTCGTGTCCGGGGATGGGTGTGCCTGGGGCGGGGATTTTGTACACGGGATGAGCCCTTCGCTGGTGATGCGGATTTCGTGGATGAGGGCTTCGATGGCGGCTTTGCGCTCGGTCGCGGTGCCGTCGGTGGTGAGAAGCCGGGGCAGGTAGCCGCCTAGGTGGCTGAGCGTTTCCAGCATTCGGTGAGGACGGCGGGCGCGCCGCCGTCGAGGTGGGCGCGCAGCAGGACGCGGTGGCCGGGCTGGTCCAGGTCCAGCGCGAGGAGCCGGTCACCCTCGGTCAGGTACACTCGCCGCGGCAGCCGGCGGGTGGCGCGCGCCGAAGCGCGACGGTCGTCGCCGATCTCGGCGAGTACCCGGGCGCCGGTGAGCGAGCCGGGCACTGGGAAGCTGGTCATGATCCCGGCGTCCGGGTGCTGGTTAAGACTCTGCGGAGGCGTGCTCAAGGTCATTGACGCTGGCGCAGGCGGCGTCCAGGTGGCGCAGCAGGGCCAAGGCCTGGCGGCATGGACGAACGCCGTGCAAGATGCCGGGTGATCACGCTGAGCCGCTGCGCCGGGGCGTACGGGCGCGACCCCGGCGGACAGTGCAAGTACCTCGCTGGCGCCGCCTTCACTCACCAGGCGATGGTGAGAGTGGTGGCGGGCCGGAGGATTCGGGCGCCATCGGGTATGTGGTGCTCCGGGGTGCCGGCCGGGCACGCGGTGATCAGGGGCTCGCCGGGCTTTTCGTTGTGCCATCGGTGCAGCAAGGTGGTCGCTCGTGCGATGAGGGTGCCGCTGGCCGGGCCGTGGGCGGTCACGCCGAGTTCGTCGGCGCCGTCTGGGGCGGGGCGGAGGGCGATGTAGGCCATAGTGCCGGCGCCGTCGTGCAGGGCCGCACCGCCCCATCGGCGGGCTGGGGTGACCTTGCCTGATTCTCGTGCCTGATGGCTCTCGGCTACGCGGGAGAATCCTGTGCTGGTCGTGGCCAGCCATAGGTCCAGGTGCTCAGCGGGATCGAAGTCAGCGACGATGCCGGTCCACTCGCGGCGCGGCGGGTAGCTGAGCGCCTGGCTGAGGGCACTGATGTCGGCCTCTGCCGGATCGACGCTGATGGTGATGTCGTCGGCAAGCGGAACGACACAGGCCGTGGCTGAGCAGGTGCCGGTCAGGGGGACGAACCCGCACATCCGTGCCGACACGCTGGTCATCTTGTCGGGGCCGCGCCGGTCGAAGGCGACGCAGCGGGTCAGGTCGCTGCGGTGCAGCCGCAGCGGGACTACCAGCCGTCCGCGGGGGGCAAGCTGATCCCACCAGGGGGCGGGGATGTCCCATGCTCCGGCGGTGACGATGATCCGGTCGTAGGGTGCGCCGGGAGGGTGGCCGAGCGCGCCGTCCCCGCAGATCACCTCGACATTCCCATATCCTGCAGCGGCCAGTGCGCTTCGGGCGCCATGGGTGAGTTCCGGGTCGATCTCGATCGTGGTGATCAGGCCGCGCGGTCCGGTCAGATCGGCCAGGAGGCCGGCATTGATGCCGGTGGCGGTGCCGATCTCCAGGACGCGGTGCCCGGGCCGGACCTCCAGTTGCTCCAGCATGGCGGCGACCATGTTCGGATGTGACGCGGATGAAACGGCCGCCCCGTCGTGGCCGCGCTTGGTGATGACGACTTTCGGTGCGTAGGCGTCGCGGAGGGAGACCCCGGGCAGGAACAGGTGCCGCGGAAGCCGGCAGAAGGCTTCCTCGACCGCTGCTGTGCGGAAGGTGCCGCGGCTGCGTATGTAGCTCACCAGGCCGACCCGCAGCCGGTCGGCGTCGGCGGGGAGCGCAGGTGCGGAGGCTGGGGTCGTCATCTGGCTCAGGCTAGCCGGGCCGGCTCGGGGCGTTCGCTGAATGCGGGTTGCGTCGGGTCGTGGCCGAAGGCGACCGTGGCGGCGGCCTGGGCGAGGATCGCCTGGTGACTCGCGGGCACGCCTGCACGGTTCCGCGCGAACAGGACGTGGTGGGCTACGACAGCGCGCAGGCCGCGGGTGAGCCGTCCGTCTTGAACCGCTTCATGGAGAGCCTGGCCGGCCTGGCTGAAGACGGAGGGCCAGCCGGGGTCCAGCGCGGACGTGATCGCGTGATGAGTCAGAAGCCGGCGGATAGCGGCGGCTTCGGTGAGCGATGACGGCCTCCGAGCGACCCGGTGCGCGGCGACCATCTGCCAGACGTCGCCTTGCTCATACCAGTCCAGTCTGGCGGCTCGCATCAGAGTGCATGCCCGCAGCACGCTTGCCTCGCAGCGGTGGGCGGACCCGGCTCGGCGGATGTGATCCAGGACGTGGCGGCTGTCCGCGCAGAACAGGTCGTGGGCGATCGTCATGCCGTCTGGACCGCCGAACGCGCGTGTCTCAGGCTCGTAGACGCCGGGTGCCCAGCGCGTGATGGCTTCCGCAGCCGCAAGTACCCGCATGAGATCCTGGATACCGGCGCGGACTTGGTCGGCTTGCCGGGGGCAGGTCAGGTACCGCAGCCGCCAGCAGGGTCCTTTGCGGGTGAACCACCAGCCAGCCAGGCGGCCGTCCTGCTCAGATTTCACCAGGTACGGTCCGATCCGGCGGACCGCTGTATCCTCCGCGGCCTGCCAGTCCTGGGCCCAGAAGCTGACCTGGTGCCAGGACTCCACGGGCCGTGGACGGCCGGCAGCGTCGGTCATCTGCATTCCTCCTTTAACTGATGAGCAAGCATCGTTCCCACCCGCCTGGTGTTCCGGTCGCGACCAGGTTCAAGACGGCGGCGATTCCGGCGCTGCCCTCGATCAGGCCGGCCGGAAAGCCCGCGACCACCGCGTGCCGGGCGCTGACGAGCAATCGCTCGGTGAGGTCCGGAAGGGCGGTGGTGAGCAGGCCGGACTGGTCGTCAGCCGCAGCATGCCATGCCGTTGCCAGTACCCCGGACCATCCGTGGCAGGCGGCTGGATCGGTGAGCTGGGCTAGCTGGGTAGGGTCTGTCAGGCACCTGGCCAGGGCATCCTCGGCGCGCTGTTGCAGCGCACGGTCGCCGATGGCGATCGCCGCAAGCTGTAATGCGCGGCTGATGCCGGGAGTTCCGTAGCACCACGAGGGACGGCGCGGTCCTGCCGGGGACGGTTCCTGGCCGCGGAGGGCGGCCAGGGTGACGCGCTCGAGCCACCATGGTCCCGCTGGCCCGACCTGCCGCTGGTCCTCCACCCACTGAGCGATCAGACAGATCGCGTTGTCCTGGCCATTGACTGTGACGCCGTTGAGTCTGGCCAGGGATAGGAAGGCGAGGCTGCCGGTCACGCCGTGTGCCATGCCCATATCCGCGTGTCCCTGGCTGAAGGGGCCGGGATCTGATCGCGCCGGGAGATCTGCGGTCCACCAGCGGGGGACATCAGTGCCGACATCATCCCGCGCGTGGACCGGGCCGGTGAGCCGGACCAGATAGCGGAGGATATCGCGGAGCTG
>WNFX01000626.1_pt1 | contig 35081 bp, 31 predicted proteins | sample 5400111 | NCBI WGS metagenome assembly WNFX01 (sample SAMN13153363, study PRJNA577476) | soil metagenome | isolation source: 40 cm soil or saprolite under grassland replicate 1 | place: USA:California | collected 2016-06-15 | reverse complement strand
CGGAACTCTGGATGTTCTGTAGCGTCGCCCTCGTGAGGGCGTCGTCATCACATGAGGCGAGCACCTGGTTAAAAACAACATCGTTGTGAATCTGAAACCCTTGCTCGGATAGAAGCCGGGCAAAGCTTCGCGCGTTTTCGCAAAGCTGCTCGATCAAACGTCGGACTCCTTCCCGGCCTAACGTTTTGAGAACGGCCCAGAGTTCTATCACACGCGCCCGGGCGGACATCGACGGTCGAAAATTCATGCTGTCACGGTGTTCGCTCCACTGAAAATAGGAAGCCGAAGCCTTGAACGCACGCATTAATGCTTCGCGATGCCGGCAAAGAATGATACCGCTGTCGTAGGGAACATTGAGGGTCTTGTGTGCGTCGAGCGACCAGGAGTCCGCCAGTTCAATGCCGTCGCAAGTTTTGCGCATCGATGGCAATACGCGCGCCCACAGGCCGAATGCGCCGTCGACATGAACCCACGAACCCGAAGTGTGCGCGTGTTCGCAAAGTGGGCCGATGGGATCGATCGCTCCGGAATTTACGTTCCCGGCTTGGGTGACGACTAACGCCGCTTCGTCCAGTTTCGGCATTTGATCAGCTCGCATGCGTCCCTGATCGTCCACTGGAACAAGCTCGACGTTATCGGATCCGAGACCGAGCATCGAAATCGACTTGTGGACCGCTGCGTGCGCATCGGCGCTGGCGACGACACGAATCTCCGGCGCACCGTAAAGACCCTTGCGCGCAACGTCCCAGCCGCGTCGACGAAGCAATTCGTTGCGACCGGCACACAGGCCTGAAAAATTGGCAATCGTTGTTCCGGATACAAAACCGGCTGCAGTTTCTTCGGAAAAACCAAGCAACGAGACGATCCAACGTTCGCAGATTTCTTCGAGGCGCGAATTGATCGGTGACATGACGTAATGCGCAGTGTTTTGGTCCCAGACATCGGCCATCCATCTGGCGGCGAGCCCGACCGGAAGAATTCCGCCGTTCACGAAACCGAAGTATCGGCCGGCTGTTTGAGTGACGACAGCAGGCGCGCCGATCTCCTGGAGCTGATCGAGAACCAAGAATGGGTCGCTCGGATTTTCGGGGAGCGGTTCGACGAGGGCATGCATCGCTCGTAGCGATTTTTCGCTGGGAAAAACCGGACGTCCTTCAAGACTGTCGATGTAATGCCCGGCAAACTGCCGCGCTTTGTCGAGCAACAATGGAAGCTTTTCACGATCTGCGACTCGACTCACGGACATTTGTTCGTTTGCCATCATATCATCGAAAATAGGCTGACCGGGCCGAGATACAATTCCACGCGCGCGCGAGGGAGGCGCACTAAACTTTTCACGGTCGTTTTCTACGGTCTGAGCATTTTTGGCTGCAAAATCACGCAATTCTATGTAACGCGCCGCAAATCCCATTCGTTAGGCTTACCTATGATGCGCAATTCTGTGAAACACAGCGAAAAGGTGCGCAATTCGTTAGGCTTGAATTAGAAATCCGTTGCTCTATCCGGCTGAGCAACGGGCGCACAATTCGCCGAGACATATACCGCGTTTCGCGATGAATGAAAGCCGCTGAAGAGTCTTCAGCAGCATCATGTTCAACATTAACAGAACAGCCGAGGAGAGAACTTAGTCGGTCCGAGCCGGAACAACGAAAATTTCCTGGTAACTGGTGACCAACGAGTTCGTGAATCGGGGCTGCCGTCTGAAGTAAGATTGACGGATTACGCCAGCCTTGATAAACGCTGAAGCGCGAGCCCCGAACACTTTCGGGGTCCGCAGCTATGGCGAAGCAAACTTCATCTGCCGATTCGTCGCTGCCATTATACGAAGTATTGGAAGCTGAGTTTGTGGCCTTGCATGGAGAGCTCCCGTCAGATCATCCGAGTTCGAGCGAACCGGAAACGCGGCTAAGGGGGTTGTGGGCCGCCGTTCACGCACTGAAGGAAAAGCGCACCGCGCTTTGCATCTCGGGCGGCGGTATCCGGAGCGCAACCTTTGGCTTGGGAATTCTGCAGGGTCTGGCGCGCTGTGGGCTGCTGGAGAAGTTTCACTATCTCTCCACCGTCTCGGGAGGAGGATACATTGGCAGCTGGCTAAGCGCTTGGATCAAGAATGATCCAAACGGCATTCGCGGCGTTGTCGGGGAGCTGAAGCGCAGACCTGGTTCAACCCTGAATCCCGAGCCGCAGCCGGTGCGCCATCTTAGGGAATTCAGCAATTACCTGGCCCCTCGAATAGGCCTAACGTCTGTCGATTTTTGGACGCTGATTACCACGTTCATTCGCAACATGTTTCTCAACTGGCTCGTGCTGATTTCGTGGCTTGCGGTCGCGATGATGGTTCCGAGGCTTTATCTGGCAGCGATCAACGTGCAGCCCGACTGGTCAGGCTTGGGAACAAGGCATTCGTGGCATTTGTTGCTCAATAATTTGCCGCCTGATTGGAATTCGTGGGAGCATTCCATTAAGGAGCCGTGGAATATCGCCCTGGCTATCATGCTCGCGGTGGGGTTCGCATTGATCGCCGTCGCCATGGCTTACGCGATTATCGATGTTCCATCCACTGGTAATGCGGGGTTCTCGCAGCGGCGGTTTCTAAAGTTTCGCCAGCTTCCATTGTTCCTCGCATCGCTCATTCTCGCGGCGTGGTGGGCTGTGTTTTGTAATGTGCATGGTAAGAGTGGCGCATTTCAAAACGCCCAGGGATTGCTCAAATTTGTTCTCTTCTTCGTATTCAGCTACGTGTGCGGCGGCACGCTTGCGATGTTCACTCCCTGGTTTGGCAAGCACGAGCACGAGGCGCGACCTGGCGGCGTCTGGCGATTTCTTGTCATCTTCGTCACGACGGTTTTCGCTGGCTTTTGCCTGTGGGCGATGGCGACCCGAATGTTTCTGGACCATAAAAGGATTGAATTCACGCTAAGCAAAGATTGCGAGGCAATCCAGATTTCGAGTGGGGAAAAAATGACGCTCCCGCAGGGGACCACGGGCGAGATTACAAAGGTCGTCGAAGGCACTTACACCGTTGGCATCCCTGGCGCCGATCAACGAGTGGTACGGATTGCGGAGAAAGATCTTGATTCCTTAATAATCAATCCAACGTCTGACCCCCAGACCAAATTGAAAAGATTCACGTTTAAAGACGATTACCGGGCGCTCCAGATCCCGAGTGGGAGCGAAACGCTGATTCAAAAAGGAACTGAGGGTGAGATCATGGAAAACGTCGAGAGGAGTTACACCATTCAAACCGATCCAGTCTCGGCACGCGTCGCGAATAACGCCCTCGATGCGTTTGAGCTAAAGCCTGGGTCCGGCCCTCAAGGTGATTGGACAGGGTTTAGATTAAAACACGCTTGCGAAGCGACCGATATTTCGCGCAATCAGAAAGTGACGCTCCCAAGTGGGATTGCGGGTTTAATTAAGCAAATCGGCGGCGAGACTTACGCCGTTGAAACCGATCGCGTCACGGCAACGATTGCGAAGAAAGATCTAAACGCTGTGGAACTGCGCCCTCCCCTGCCGGCACCTGCAAACCACGCTGTTGCTTACGTCTGCTTCGCACCGCCTCTCGTTATGGCGGTAGTGATGCTGGTCAATTTCCTCTTTACCGGCCTGGCCAGCTGGGTGTCAGAAGACGAAGATCGTGAGTGGTGGGCGCGATCGGCGGCGTGGATAACCATCACGATTGTCGCCTGGATCGTGGTCAATGCGATCGTTCTTTGGGGCGGCCAGGCAATCACAGCGACTGCTGGAAATCAGATCGATGTTTTCCTCGGACAACTGAAGGCGAATCCGGTCGCAAAGGCCATCCTCGGGGCATTCGGCGGCGTGAGCGGCATCGCTGGCGCGTTGCTGGCTCTTCGATCGAAGCTGGGCCCAAAGCTTGGAAGGAAAGCTCGCTTACAGTGGCCTCTCGTATTGGTGGCGATACTTTTCTTTGTTCTCCTTGCGGTCGTAATTTCGTGGGTGCTACTGGTCATCGGTGCGCAGCCCTGGGTGCATCAACTAGTCGCTTTTCTGGGACACATGATGGCGGACCCAAAGGGGCAAGCCATTCTAGTGAGCGCCTTCGTGGTCGCAACGGCCGTTGCGGGTGTGTTCCTGTTTCTTCGATCAAACCTTAGCAAAGGGCTCGTGTCCTTCGTTCTCCTGGCAGTGGTGATTTGGTGGATTCTATTGCTGAGCGGTGCGCAGCATCTGGCGCAAGAGCCAAACGACTGGCGAGCTCAACTCTTCATCGTGGTGTTTCTGATGGGCGTCATACTGCTTTTCGGACTCGTGATGGGTTTCCTCATCAATGCGAATAAGTTTTCCCTCCACGCCACCTATCGGAACCGGCTAATCCGCGCTTACCTTGCCGCTTCGCGACTTGAGCGCAGACCAAACTTCTTCACCGGATTTGATCCTGACGACAATTTTGAGTTGTACAAGTTGCGACCTGAAAAACCGCTTCATGTGATCAACGGCACGCTCAATCTTGTTAAAGGCGAGCAGCTAGCCTGGCAGGAGCGAAAGGCTGAATCCTTTACAATGAGCCGGCTGCACTGCGGATCTTTTCAAGTTCGCTATCGCCCGTCGCACGAATATGGACATGGCATTACCCTCGGAACCGCACTCGCTATCTCAGGCGCAGCCGCCAATCCCAACATGGGATACCATTCCTCTCCGGTACTCAGTCTTTTAATGACGCTGTTTAACGTGCGCCTGGGATGGTGGCTCGGGAATCCTGGTCCGCCCGGCAGGAAAACATGGAAGCGCGCAGGTCCACGATACTCGGTGGGGCCGCTCTTTTCCGAGGCGGCAGGCAATACGACCGACCGCTACGAGTACGTCAATCTTTCCGATGGCGGGCACTTTGAAAACCTTGGCCTTTACGAGATGGTGCTGCGCCGTTGTCATTGGATCGTCGTGAGCGACGCCGGCGAAGATCCGGAGTGTTCCTTTGTCGATCTTGGAGAAGCGGTGCGCAAAATTCGTATCGACTTCGGAATCCCGATCGAATTCGAGCCTATGAGCATTTATCCGCGCAGCGCGATTGAAACATTAGACACTCCAGGCCACAACTGCGCCATCGGGCGCATTCGCTACTCCGTGGTGGACGGTGCCGATGCGCCAGATGGCATTATCGTTTACATCAAGCCGGCTTGTTACGGCGACGAACCGCGTGATATCTACGAATACTTCAAGACAAATCCGACGTTTCCGCACGAGAGCACAGGCGATCAGTTCTTCTCCGAGTCGCAATTCGAGAGCTATCGGATGCTTGGCGCACACACCATGGAGAAGCTTTGCAGGGATTGCGATGGAGATTTTCGCTGTTTCATTGCCGACATTTTAAAGTGCCACCTCCAGATCGAACCGCCTGTCTGGCTCGCAGAATTGCTCGAAACACACGAAAAGCGAAAACAAGGTCACGTAAGCGCCTGATCGAGGCCACGCGAGGACATGCGCCTATGCCGGCACGGCTAATTCGTGGTAATCTCGTGGGATGGCCCGCATGTTGGCGCTGCCGGTCACGCTTCTCGCTCTGGCGATGGCGGTGTGGGCCGTGGATCAATCAGCAGAAAACAACTCGGAGGAACCCGATTCATTCGACGTCGAGCCACCGATATTGAAACAAAATCTCTCGGATGAGCCATTGCCGAACGGCGATCTGGCACGTTTGGAAAAGCAATTGGAACGCGCAAAGCAAAATGCCGCAGGCGCGGAACGTTTCTATAAAATCGGTGTGCTTGCGAAAATGGAAGTGGAGCAGCGGTTGTTGAAGGTAATGCGGTGTGAATCGGATCTGGCAAATGCGCGCGTCGCCCGCGCAAAAGAAGAACTTGCTGAAAAGGAGTCACAACTCGCAACTGGCGAAATTACCAGGGACGAACTGGAATCAATGAAAACAGCGCTGGCGCAATTAACCGAAGCGGCGCAAGCGGCAACGGCGAAGCGTGAGCGCGCCGAGCTCGAGGCCGCAGAAGCAAACCTACGCCGACAGCAAAAGCTTCTTAAGCTCGGGATCGGACAAAAATCCGACGTCACTCGCGCCGAGGAAAAACTTGCCGAGCTCAAAGCGCAGAACAATCGATGAAGATCGAATCGGCGAATCGGAGAGTGGGCGAATCGGCGCGCTCCCCGTTTCGCCCATTCGCCGTTTCTACGTTTCGTCGGCGGCTTAGTATCCCGCCGCCATCCCGTCCTTGCGCGACTCGCTCGCACCCACATAGACGCGCTGGCCATCGTGCATTTCGACTCTGATCGCTTGGTAACCGCCGTACCCGCCGACATCGAAACGCACATCGTGTCCTTTCTTGCGCAGTTCCCGCACAGTCTCGTACGGAATGCCGCTCTCGACCTCCACGTAGCCACCTGATTCGGTCATTTTTTCTCCAGTCGGTTCGTTATCGCCTTCGTGTTGCCAGCGCGAAGCATCCCCGGCTTCCTGCACGTTTAAACCGAAATCGATCTGGTCCGTGAGTTACCTGCACATGACCCTGCGGCTGCATGCCGCCGCCCATCACACCGAATGCTTCCCACGGTTTACCATCTTTCATGACAAAGCCAGGAATGATGGTGTGAAACGGACGTTTACCCGGCGCATAAACGTTCGCATGACTCGGATCCATGGAAAAAAGTTCGCCGCGGTCCTGAAACATGAATCCGAGTCCGGGCACCACAATGCCGCTGCCCATCCCGCGATAATTGCTTTGAATGAGCGAGACCATATTGCCTTCATAATCGGCGGTACAGAGATAGATCGTGTCACCTTGATTCAGGGCCGGATTGCCGGCCTCGACCTTCTTTGCGGCGTGATTCGGGTCGATCAACTTGCGACGTTCGGCTGCGTATCTTTTTGAAAGCAAACCCGCGAGCGGAATCTTTTCGAATGCTGGATCGGCGTAAAACCTCGCCCGATCGGCCCAGGCGATTTTCTTCGCTTCGATCATCGTGTGCAGCGTCTCGGGTGAATTGCGTCCCATGGCGCGGAGATCAAATCCTTCGAGAACGTTCAACATCTGCAGGACCGCAATGCCCTGGCCGTTCGGCGGAATCTCAAAGACATCGTAGCCGCGATAACTCGTCGAAACCGACTCGACCCAGGTCGATATATGTTTCTCCAAATCGGTTTTCCGCAAAAAGCCTCGATTCGCTCGCATGAACTCATCGATCTTGTCCGCGATCTCTCCTTTGTAAAAGGCGTCGCGACCTTTTTCAGCGATCAGTCGCAAGGTTGTCGCGAGGGCGGGATTCTTGAAAATATCGCCCTTCGCCGGTGTTCGACCTTTTCCGTCGAGTGTGTAGGTCTCGAAAAAGGCGCCGGGCAATCCTTTGTATACCCGCGGACCAAACGTCCAGTAATAGGCAATCAATTCGGTCACCGGAAAACCCTCTTCGGCATACCGAATGGCAGGCGCAAGGTCATCACTGAGTTTCAGTTTGCCGAATCTTTTGTGCAGCTCTGCCCAGGCATCCACCGTTCCGGGCACGCTAATCGGCAACATGCCAGTCGGTGGAATCGTTTCACGATGCAGTTTTCCCAGCTCGGCCTTCATTTGGTCATAACTCAAACCGAGCGGTGAACGTCCGCTGCCGTTGATGCCATAGAGTTTGTTTTCCTTCGCGCTATAAACGATCGCGAACAGATCGCCGCCAATTCCGTTGGAGACCGGCTCCATCAAACCGAGCGTTGCGTTTGCGGCGATCGCCGCATCCACCGCGCTGCCACCACGCTTTAAGGTATCGATGCCGACCTCCGTGGCCGCGGGCACGCTGGTGCAGACCATTCCATGCCTTGCCAGCACTTCCGACCGCGTGGTGAAATTCTTTCCCGTAATGCGATCGATCTGGGCGTTAAGCCGAAGGCCGACAACCAACAAAGCCAACAGCCCAAAGCTGACCTTAATCCAGCGCACCAGTCACATTTATGCCTTCTATTTAAAGAGTGCACTTGAATTTTAGTCTCCTGATTATATTTGATTGCTCACCACCAAATGAAGATTTCGTCCGACGACCAAAAAGCGATCAGTCTGATTCTGGTCTGCCTGGGATTTCTGTGTTTTCTAATCGGCCTCGCTGCTCACTTGAAAGCGGGTTTTCAATCGCGCGCTGAGATTTCGACGACAGGCTTCGTCGCCGCCGCGATCTTCGCGGGATTGGGTGTCCTTGTGTTTCTGTTTTCGTTTACGAAAAAACAGAGCTGAAGTGAGATTTGGTGACTCCGAGGTCACCGCTAAAAAAGTGGCGGCGATCCTCCCCAGATCGCCGCCGTCCCCACTGCTCTGAACAACCAAGTTATTGCTGCATTGCGTCGTGAAGCTCCTTGCGGGCGTTCATCATGTCCTGATGCGCTTTTTGAACTGCATCGAGCTTCTTCTGCTGATCAGCCGTGAGCAGCGGCCGGATCTGCGACAGTGTGCCGTCCATGACACCTTTCGCTTTCTGCATTGCTTCCTGATGAATGGCGGCGATTTGCGGTTTCGCCGCATCGAGAATTGGCTGAATCTTAGCCTGTTGATCAGAGGTTAGGTCCAACTTCTCGGTTAAATGCTGCAGGCCAAATCCATGTCCGTGCCAACTCCCGGGACCACCAGGACCAGCTTGTGCCTGCACAACAACAAAGCCGCCAAGCGCTATCGCACCCGCGGCTACAACTGTTAATATGTTTCTTTTCATAGTTTGTTTCATTTCTATTCGCGAAATTTTCTTTCGCTTCTTCAGGTGATGACCAGCAGACACTCTGGCTGGTTACAATTTTTCTTGTGTTCGCTCGTTGCAACGGCGCTTTCATATGACAAGCGCTTGGCACAAGCGCGTCTACACCCAAAATTGTAACCAAAGCGGGCTGGTAGCGGTCATTGCTACTGGTGTGGATGCGCTCTCGATTACATGGATGATACTAACGCAAGTGCGCTTGTTCATGCTGCGCTGCAGCATGACGATGAGGCGGCGCGCGCGTTGGTGCGACAGCTTTATCCGCTCGTGGCCAAAATCGTCCGCGCTCATCGCCCGCATCGAACGGATGAAGAGGATCTTTGCCAAATGATTTTCATCAAAGTATTCCAGAAATTATCGCAATTTTCCGGCAAGGTGCCGCTGGAGCACTGGGTCTCACGCATCGCAGTCAATAGTTGCCTGAACCAGATTCAGTGGGAGAAAGTACGGCCCGAGCTTCGTCACGCTGATTTAAGCGTGGAAGAACAAGCCGTGATTGAGAACCTGACAACCTCCTCTGATGAGTTGGCCCCGGACCAGCGTTTTGCCTCGCGCCAACTGGTTAAACATCTTCTTGCTGCGCTCAAACCGGTCGAACGGCTCGCTATTGATCTGCTATACTTGCAAGGACGTTCGGTTGAAGAGATCCGCAAAATCACCGGCTGGAGCGCGGCGCTTGTTAAAGTACGGGCGTTTCGAGCGCGACAAAAGATGAAAAAATGCCTCGCCAGGCTTTCGGCAAGGGAAGGCAAATGAAAGATCACGAAATCGATCAGTTATTGCGATCAGCCGCGCAGGCTGGAGACGAGGCTCCGGCTGAAATGCCGCTTGGATTCGATACTCGCGTCGTCGCGCTTTGGCACGCCTTGGCTGCGACGCCAAATGGCATTGCTTCACTGCTCCGGCGCGTTGCCCTCTTGTCGGCAGCCGTGATTGCTATTTCGACATTGGCGGCTGTTCGCGAGATCAAACAGAGCCGGGAACAGTACAACGATTTCACGAACGAATTCGCCATCGCGGACACGGCCATTCAGGATGAGTTTTCGCAATGAACGGCGCGTTAAAGTGGAAACTTGTTGCCGGATTTGTTCTTGTGTTCGTCGCTGGCGGAATCACTGGCGCTGCTTTAGGGGGATTTTACGCTCGGCATCTTTTCTTTGATGTTCACCATCCAAGGCTGGTCGGCGCCAGAATGAAGGAGCGACTTCGTGCGGAACTTAGTCTGACACCTGAACAGGTCGCCAAAGTTTCGCCAATTGTCGATAAAACGGCTGCGCAACTTCAGGAAGTGCGGCACGACACTCGCCGGCGTGTCCGGGAGATCATCAACCAAGCGCACCGGGAGATGGCCGTTAATCTTACCGACGAACAGCGGCAAAAACTTCAACAAATCGAGCAGCGCCACCGGCGGTGGCGCCACCGTCACGGACCGCGCGAATCCGCTCCCGAGTCACCGTCGGCGACGCCGTAGCGGACGATGGAGGGCGGAGCTCCGCGACGCCTATCGAATTTCGCGGGACACGCAGGCTCGCAGAGCTCGCCCCTCCATTTAACTCCGCGGCTCCTTAGAACTGCACGCCGTTTTCGAAGAGAATTCGTTCGCGCTCGACGTCGGCGCCGTGGCTAATGAAAAGATCGCGCAGTTCCGGCGTATAGTAATCGCCGTTGTAGAGAGGATTCAGTCCAAAGAACACCTTGCCGCTCGGAGTGAGGTGTTGCCGCAAATCGCCCAGGAAAAAATCCCATTCAGCTGTCCCCCAGCGTTCCTTCGACGGATGATAAAGATAGAAATTGGTCGAAAACGCGGTGATCCAGTCGAATTTTTGGCCAAGCTTGGGCAATGGTTCGAAAGCGCTGATCCTCCAAACCACACGCGGAACGCTGAAAAGCTCGAGCAATTCGGTAAAAAGAGCGACATGTTCTATGTCTAAGCCAAGGACGGAATGACCAAGATTTTTCGCGATGAACAAGAAAAATCCTCCGCCGCAACCGAGATCGAGCAAGCGTTTCGGCTCTGAACGATGGAGCTTCAAATCCTGCGCGCGTTCCCGATTTAATCGCAACCACGGCTCGATGTTAGCGTATTTGACGTATCCGGCAGTGGAATTCGCATAACGCTGCTGAATTTCGCGGGCGCGTGCCTCATCGATTGTCGCCAGCATCGGCTGAAGTGGAATGCGAAAAATCGAGCGTTGCGCTCTGCGCCAGCCACGCCGGTAGGTCAGCGGCTTGGTAAATTTCAGAATTTTTCGGGAAAGTTTCATCTCTTGTTCTACGAAATAGCCTCCAAGATGCTGTAGCCGCCTCACTGTGTCGAGGCGTACGCGTGGGGCACGGCGACACAGCGCCGTGGCTACATTGCCTCCATGATTTCGCGAAGAAGTTGCGGCCCGCGATAAACGAATCCTGTGTAAAGCTGAACAAGCTGTGCGCCCGCCTCAAATTTTTCCCTGGCGGATTTTGCATCGCAGATTCCACCAGAGGCAATCACAGGAATTTTCGAGTTCGCAACAATGCTGCGCACCAGTGCAGTCGATTTTTCCCGTAGCGGTGCACCGCTCAAACCACCTTCCTCATCGAGCTCCGATGGAATCGAGGAATGATCCAGCGTCGTGTTCGTCGCGATGATCCCCGCGACTCCGTTTTCTTCACAGGCCGCAAGGACCGCTTCCAATTCGACCGGCGACAGGTCAGGTGAAATCTTCACAACGAGCGGCTTCGCAATCGGCCCCGGCTCACTCCCAATCGCATGCAGCAATCGCGACAACACCGCGGGTTCCTGCAGTTCCCTTAGGCCGGGCGTGTTCGGTGAGCTCACATTTAACGTGACGTAGTCGGCAAAATCGCGAAGCAATCGAAACGAATAGAGGTAATCGTCTGCTGCGCGTTCAAGGGGCGTCGTCCTCGATTTGCCAATATTGATTCCAACTGGAACTGCAGGCCATCGCTGGCTCTGGCGCAGTGCTCGCAACCGTTTTGCGATGACATCGGCGCCGTCATTGTTAAATCCGAGACGATTGATCACGGCTTGGTGCGCGGGCAGTCGAAACATGCGCGGCTTGGGATTTCCCGGTTGGGCCATGGCGGTCACAGTCCCGATCTCGATGAAACCAAACCCAAGCGCGGCCCATGCTGGCAGGGCGATTCCATTCTTGTCCAGGCCGGCAGCCAGGCCGATCGGATTCGGAAAGTTCAGGCCAAACAGAGTCTTTGGTTTTGACGGCGGCGTGAACCGTTTCAGGGCACGCAGCGCAGGATCGAAATGCGAAGCCCTGCGAAGCGATGCGATTGTGAAATGATGTGCGGTCTCCGGCTCAAGCGAAAACAGCAGCGGCCTAACGAGTCGCTCGTAAAGATCTTTCGGAAGACGGCCGTCTTCGGCTGTCATGGCAGACATGCTTCCCAGCATGTCGGGCGCGGCGATTTTGTAAACAGGCAAGATGGCTGTTTGCAATGACAGGCGAGGGATGCTTGTCTTCCTCTCATTTCCCAATGCAAAACTGGCTGAACACAGAGTCGAGAATCTGTTCCACATCGACAAGGCCAATTACTTCGCCAACCGCTCGCAATGCTTCATTAAGATGAATCGCAGTGTATTCCGGCGACAGTCCGTGGGCCTGTGATGTCGCGGCCCGATCGCATGATTCCAGAGCGCGGCGAAGACAATCGCGATGGCGCGCATTAATCGCGAGCGCGCTCTCCGGCTTTAGATTTTGTTTCGTGATTCGGGTCAGAATTTCTTTTTGCAACTCCGGCAGACCTTCCCCCGTAAGGCATGAAATCCGTAACGCATGGAAATCCTTCCAGTCATTGTTCTCAGGCAGATCGCTCTTGTTCAAAACGACAATTTCGTTGGAATCGCAGTTGCGCTCCTCGAAATGCGGAGGCTTCGGGGTACTGCGATCTGAAATGTGGAGACGCAGATCGGCTAATTGCAGCGATTTCTCCGTGCGCGTGATGCCCTCCCGCTCCAGTTCGCTGGTGGACGTTCTCAAACCCGCTGTGTCAAGCAGCCGAATAGGTACGCCGTCCAGATTCAATGTCTCCTCGATGGTGTCGCGTGTTGTGCCATGCATATCGCTCACAATCACGCGATCGTAACCGAGGAGTCGATTGAGCAAGCTCGATTTCCCGGCATTCGTTGCTCCATAAATCACAACGCGCACGCCTTCACGCAGAATGCGTCCCTGATCAGCAGTGGCCAGCAACGCTGCGATCTCTTCGCGGATGGAATCGAGTCGCGCACCCAGTGTTTCACCTTCATCCGGTGTGATGCCCTCCTCAGGAAAATCGATTGACGCATTGATGTGCGCGAGCAGTTCGACCAACTCATCACGAATTTTTCCAATTTGCGCTCCGAGCCTGCCTTCGAGTTGTTCGGTGGCTGAGCGCAGGGCGAGATCGGTCTTCGCGCGGATCAGATCAATTACCGCCTCGGCTTGAGTGAGGTCCATTTTACCGTTGAGAAAGGCGCGCTCCGTAAATTCGCCCGGACGCGCCGCGCGTGCACCGGCGCGCAGGCATGCTTCAAGGACCTTTGCAGAAACCAGCGTTCCTCCGTGGCAACTGATCTCGACCAAATCCTCGCCGGTGTAACTGGCCGGCGCACGATGGACGGAAAGCACTACTTGATCGATCAACCGGCCTTGTGGCCCAAAAATTTCGCCAAAATGCTGCACGTGCGGCTCGAATTGCGACGGCGTCTCTTTGCCATGGAAGATTTTGTCCGCTACGCCGATCGCATTCGAGCCGGAGACGCGGACAAGCGCAATCGCGCCTTCCCCGGGCGGAGTTGAGATGGCAGCGATGGTGTCAGAAACGGTCATAACCCCAGCAAATTGTAGGGCAACCGGCTCGGTTGCCAAATTGCGCAAACAAAATCGCTTTGCTCGCGCTCAAAGCGGTTGAGCTGCCGCTTTTAGACTTCTCGATCTGCTTATTGACCGCGCATCACTTCTTTGAATGCCGCGACTAATTTCTTGTTCTCCTCCATTGTGCCAACCGAAATGCGAATCCATTCGGGCAAGTTGTACCCCTCGAGGGGGCGCACGATCATGCCTTGCCTCAGCAGTTTCTCGAAGATCGCATGTCCGTCGCCAACATTTACCATCACAAAATTCGCGGTGCCGGGCACAAAACGAATTTTCATTTTGGAGAATTGTTCGTGCAAATAAGCGCGGCCTTCATCGATCGCCCGCTTTGTCTCGCGCAGATGCTCGTCATCCTCGAGCGCGGCGAGCGCGCCGACTTGAGCAATGCTGTTCACGTTAAATGGCTGCCTTGTTTTGTGAAGCACCTGGACCAGATCAGCCGGCCCAACGGCATACCCGATACGCAAGCCGGCCAGTCCGTGAATCTTCGAAAAGGTGCGCAGAACAACAATGTTTCGTCCTTCGCGAACGAACTGCAGCGTATCAGGGGGACGATCGAGGAATTCGAAATAGGCTTCATCGAAAACGATGACGACCCTCTCCGGAACATGCGACATGAAGTGGTCGATCTCGCGCTGCGAAAGCAATGTTCCCGTTGGATTATTGGGGTTGGGAACGAAAATGAGCCGAGTTTTCCGCGTGATGGCAGCCAGCATTCCATCCAGGTCCTGCCGGTAATCCGGGCTGGACACTTCAATTGTGCGCGCGCCAAACGAGGTCGCGATCAATTTGTAGACGACAAACGCGTACTGAGCCGTGACGACGTCGTCACCGGGATTGAGAAAGGCGTGACCGAGAAATTCGAGCACTTCATTTGAACCATTGCCAAGAATTACATTTTCGGGAGCGAGGCCGAGCTTGGTTGCCATTGCGTTACACAGGCAAAATCCGCCGCCGTCGGGATACAGGTGACCTTTTTCCAAGGCGTCACGCATTGCCTCCATTGCCTTAGGAGACGGGCCCAGCGGATTCTCGTTCGAAGCCAGCTTGATGATTGCATTTGGATCGAGGCCAAGTTCGCGAGCCGTTTCCTCGATCGGCTTTCCCGGTTGGTAAACGGTGACCTCGCGCAGTTGCGGGTTCACCAGCTCCCAGATCGAAATCATGCGCGGGAGATTAAATGGAAGTAGGGTAAGTTTCCAATCGGCTGATCTCCCTCTTCTTATTCTTGCTCTTATTCTGGCTCTTGCTAATGCTCTTTCGCTTAGTGGACTTCTAAAGAGCGAGAGCATGAGCAGGAGCAGGAGCAGGAAATCAGGATGACAAATAACGAAATCATCTATCTCGATAACAACGCTACGACACAGCTTGATCCCGCTGTGATCGAGGAAATGCTGCCGTTTTTGACCAATTATTACGGCAACCCCTCGAGTGGATACGGCTTCGCGGCCACGGCTAGAAAAGCCATAAATCTTGCGCGGGAACGGCTCGCTGCGTTGCTCGGCTGTGAACCGACGGAAATTGTTTTCACCAGCGGCGGCACAGAATCAAATAATGCTGTGATTCATTCTGCGTTGCAATTTGAACCGCGCGGAAAGCATCTGATCACGAGCGCGGTCGAACACAGCGCCGTGCTGCGCCCCTGTCAGGATCTCGCAAAACGAGGATGTGACGTCGTATTTCTGGGCGTGGATAGGCGAGGCAATCTCGATGTAGCGGAATTAGAAGCTGCGATTCGCCCGGAAACGACGCTTGTTTCGATCATGTGGGCGAATAACGAGACCGGTGTGATATTTCCTATCGAGAAAATCGCTGAAATCTGTCGCCAGAAACGCGCGCTTTTTCACACAGACGCCGTCCAAGCGACCGGTAAAATCCCGATGCGCTTGCGCGATACGGCAATCAATTTTCTTTCTCTTTCGGCGCACAAATTTCATGGCCCAAAAGGCGTAGGGGCGCTTTACGTCGACCGGCGAACCCTCTTCAGTCCGTTGATTGCCGGGGGCGGTCAGGAAAATGGGCGCCGTGGCGGGACTGAAAACGTCGCGTCGATTGTTGGCATTGGAAAAGCAGCCGAGCTGGCGCTCAAATCTCTCACCGAAGGAAAATGTAACATTCGATCCATGCGCGATCGCTTCGAAAAATCGGTGCTCGAAGCGGTAAGCGGCACGTCAGTGAACGGCGCGGGAGCCGACCGAATCCCAAATACATCCAGCCTTTCATTTGACGGGATCGAGTCTTCAGCAGCGCTCCTGTTGTTAGACCGACAAGTTATCTGTTGTTCGGCCGGCTCAGCCTGCCGGACCGGTTCACAGGAAGCTTCGCACGTACTGCGCGCAATGAATCCGACCGGAGATGATGCCAGGCGGAGTCTGCGTTTCTCGCTTGGCCGGTTCAATACCGAGGAGCAACTGGATCAAGCGATTGAAGTCGTACCAAAAGTCATCGAAAAACTGCGCCAAACCGCGGCGCCGACGCCTATAGCCGCTGCTATGTGAGCCGTTCGACAATTTCCTAGCGGCACAATATTGTGCAGAACTGTCTTGCCGTGATGGAAACACCACGTGATCCCACCGCTTCGCGTTACGAACACGCAGCGAAAGGCCTGCGCCGGAGCGATCTTGATCGCGATCCGGTCAAGCAATTTGGAAACTGGTTTACCGCGGCGATTGAAGCCGGTATTCCCGACGTCAATGCGATGAGCCTGGCCACAGCTGGAGCTGACGGCAGGCCATCGGTGCGAATTGTTCTGTTGAAAGGTTTCGACCAGGATGGGTTCGTCTTTTTTACCAACTACGAGAGCGAAAAAGGAAAGCAGCTCGATGCCAAACCGTACGCGGCGCTGGCGTTTTATTGGATCGAATTGGATCGGCAGGTCCGCATTAGCGGGAAAGCAGAAAGAACTTCGCGCGAAGAATCGCAAACCTATTTCCATTCGCGTCCGGTGGGCAGTCAGCTAAGTGCATGGGCGTCGCGTCAAAGCCAGGTCCTCGATGGGCGCCGCGTGCTCGATGCGCGCATGGCCGAGATGACAGAACGCTTCAGCGACAAGCGCATCCCCCTGCCACCGCACTGGGGCGGGTACCGCGTGAAACCCGACATCATTGAATTCTGGCAGGGTCGCCCGAATCGCCTGCACGATCGCTTTCGTTACACTCGCCAGGCCGATGGCAGCTGGCTGATCGAGAGACTTGCGCCATGAGAAATGACGCATGCCGAATGTCTATTGACGAAGGAATGACGAATTCGGAATTACGCCAACCCGTCCGACACCCAGGTTTCGTCATTTGGTCATTCTGATTTCGTCCGTCATTCGTCATTCGTGCTTCGTCATTATTACAATGGGTTCATGAAGAAGAATCAGGACACGAAGATCGAGATCATCCAGGGCGATATCACGAAACTCGATGTCGATGCCATCGTAAACGCGGCGAACACGACGCTCCTCGGCGGTGGCGGAGTCGATGGCGCGATTCATCGCGGGGCTGGCCCTGAGTTGCTTGCGGAATGTCGGACCCTTGGCGGTTGTCGACCCGGTGCAGCGAAAATTACTTGCGGATATCGGCTGCCTGCGCGTTTTGTCATTCACACAGTTGGCCCGGTTTGGAGAGGAGGAGAGCGCCATGAGCCTGAGATCCTGGCGAATTGTTATCGGAGCTCGTTGCAGCTCGCGGTTGAAAATGGACTCAAGACGATTGCTTTTCCGGCGATCAGTTGCGGCGCGTATGGCTATCCGATTCCTGATGCAGCGCAGATCGCTGTAAAGACCACCCGAAATTTCCTCGTGATCGAGGACAAGATCGACAAAGTGATTTTCGTTCTTTGGGGCGATGATATTTACGATGCGTATCGCCGGTTGCTCTAGCGCTGACCCCTCCGGCACGCCGAAGGTTAACGAAGGCCGCTGAACAGCGCGACGCACGCGTTGTATAGGAAATCAGGGCCGCGTTTCGCCGAGCGAAACGACTACAGAAGTCGAGAGGCGCAAACTGGCGGTCATTTGCGATTTTATTTTGTATGATTAATCCGAACGAAAACAATCTTACCAGGGACGAACCGCTGCCGACGCCGGTTCAGCCGGGCGCAGAAGAAATTGGACCGAGTGGGCGTGACCAGTTTCGTCAAGTAACAAACAAATTTTCCACGGCCATGAGCCAGACGTGGGACGAGACAAAAGAGAAAGCTGGCCGCGCGCGGGAGCGTACTGAATACTTTGTACGCGAAAATCCCGTGCCAACCATCCTTGGCGCGCTAGGGCTCGGAATCGCGATTGGATTAGCTATCCGCTTTGCATCTACCAGCGAGCGAAAGGCCGAAATAGAGGTGAAGTCCCCCCTGGGAAGTTTCAACTGGGGTGTTCTTTCGCTGCCTTTTCTCTGGCCGTTGTTCAAATCAGCCAGGGAAAAATATGAGAGTTCGGCTGAAGCAGTAAAAGATGGCGTAAAACAACTGAAAAAGATCGACGTGGACCGCTACGCAAAGCCGATTCGCAAACGCTGGAAAGCCTGGACGCGCTGAGCGTTGATGGCAGATCGGCGCCGAATTCTTCATCCAAGCTCGAGAAAGCTATTGACGAGATCGGCGAGCGGACGCGGATACTGGTACATGAAAGCGTGGCCACCGCCATTGAATTGAGCAAGCCAAGCGCCAGGAATGGCGTTAACCAGCTTCAACGCATTGGACGGCGGGATCACGATATCGGCCGTACCGGTGGCAATTAGCACGGGCAGATTCATTTCTCGCAGCCGGTTCCCGACGCCAGTGCGGTGCCACGCGTCCATCGCCGCGGCCTGACGATTAACGAGATCGGGAGATAACTGCGCACGCGCCGCTGCCACGATATCGCCGAATTCGCAATAAATGGATTCCGCGACGTCACTCGGAAAAACCAATGACAGCAATCGACGCGCCTGTTCGTGAGGCGTCCCGGACATATCGACGAGTTGTGACCATACCGCGGCTGAAGCTCGATCTGCGTCGGCTCCTCCGGGATCGGTCGATAACAAGATGAGTTTGTTAATACGCTCCGGGTGCTGCAACGCGAGCGTCTGAGCTATAAAACCACCCATCGACCATCCGAGCAAACTTGTGCGCTCGATACCGAGTATCTCGATTACTCGCGCGGCATCATCGGCGAGTTGGGCAATATCAAATGGCGGTCCGTTGTCTATGGAGCGACCGATTCCGCGATTGTCGAGGAGGATGAGCTGGTTGGAAGACGCAAGTCTGTCGATAAACGAAGGATCCCAGTCCTCACTTGTCGCGGCGAAACCATTCAGGACCACGAGCGGTCGGCCATGTCCAATTCGACGATAAGCGATTTGTGTCCCATCGACTTGGAGTTTTTAGAACGATTCATTAGGCACGGGCAACGTTAGGAAGTCGCGCGACGACGGTCAAGGTGGCTGTGCTGGATCGGCCTCTCCAAAGACGATGGGAAATAAATCGCTGAAGGCGCAGATATTTGTTTACCGGCGAGCCGGTGCACATTTGTTTGCCAACGGGTTGAGGACAACGCGTTCCACCTTGAAGCAAGCATTCTCCTCGCAGAACGTGTCGATCTTGGCATGGCAATCTCGAATTCATCCCAGCGGCCCGCTTGGCAGCGCAATCCGATCTTCGAATTCTTCGCATCGCTTAAACTCGCGGTCGTCCTGCTTGCGGTGATCATTGTCGCCGCGATAGCAGGTACACTCTATGAGTCGAGTTTCGATGCGAAAGTTTCGCGCGCCTACGTTTACGAGGCGCCCTGGTTCAATCTCTGGCTTGTTTTGCTTGGGGCAAACCTTGCCTGTTCCGCGCTCTCTCGTTGGCCCTGGCGCAAACATCATCTCGCATTTCTCATCACGCATCTCGGTATCATCACGCTGCTGATCGGATCCCTCATCGGCAGAATTTGGGGAATTGAAGGAACAATCACGCTTTTCAAAGGCGAACCGCCAACAAGTCGGCTCCTGGTCGATGAACGCCAGCTGCGCGTCCACGATGTCGATGGGATCGTAAAAGGTTATACCGCTGAGTTTTTGCATCATCCGCCGACGCCACAGCATCCACGCGACCTTGGTCTGCTCGCGAGCGGCGCGCATTTGAAGATTATTGATTACGCCCCGACGATCGAAGCAAAGCTCAACCCAAAGCCGCTGAATGACGGCGGAGCGCCGGCACTGCATTTCGCCATTGCCACCGCGATGATGAACCAACATCTCGATGGCTGGCTGCTAGCCGACGATCCGCAGAACGGAAATTTCTCCATGGGTCTGGCCAAGATCGAATTGAAACGGGGGACAGCGCCGCAGGGTCGTCCCGAGCGTAGCGAAGCGAAGTCGAGGGAGCCCGATGAAGCCGGCCCACAGGTTTCGCAACGGGATTCCTCGACTTCGCTCGGAATGACAGACCTTGAGGAATCAAATATTCGCCTTTAGCAAAGCGCCTGAGGAGCAGATTGGGCATGTCCGCAAGGGCGGCAGCATCGGAGCGAAAGTGCGCCTGGAGCAACCTCAGAACGGCAACAAAGGACGGGTTCTTGTTTCATTAGGCGAAAAGGAAGCCAGTTTCGACGTGGCAGAAAATCTCGGTCGCGACGCCGCAATCGCCGGTACGCCGTTCACACTTAAAATCGATGACTACTGGGCCGATTTTCGAATCGAGAATGGCAAGCCCAGTTCCCTCAGCGATCAGCCAAACAATCCTGCTGTGCTTGTGACAATCCGAGGCCAAGGCGTCCCCGCCGGCGAATCCGAAGCAAATCCACACGGAAGTGCCAAGGACCTCACCACGACCGGAGGCCCACCATCCATGCCCGCACCCGGTGAAGGAACACCGAATCATCTAACGCTGTTTATCGCGAACGATGGCACGATCAGTTACGAGCTCGCTTCACGAAAGAATGGTAGATCAAGCGGTAAGATCGAGTTGGACACGCCGCTCCCGACCGGTTGGGCGGATTGGCAACTAACGATTAATAAGACGATACCGCACGCGGCAAGCTCGATGGATTTCAACCCCGTTAATTCCGAGACAGCGCTGGCGAGCACCGATTTGCCAGATGGAGTGCGCGTCCACATTCAGCGAAATGGTGAAACCTTTGAACGATGGGCTCCGGAGGGTTGGCAGATTACAATTCCCACTTTACCCAGCCCGACCATGGTTGCCTACGGCTGGAAAACAGTGTCGCTGCCAATCGGACTGGAACTGCTGAACTTCGAAGTAAAACGGAACGAAGGCAGTGACAGCCCTGCGGGATTCAAGAGTACCCTGCGCGTTGTTACTGCCGAGGGCGAGACTGCCACGGGCTCGTGCTGGATGAACCATCCATTCAGTTATCCGGGCGCTTGGTGGCATACCTGGACGGGACTCACCTACAAAATTTCTCAGGCGTCCTAGAACCCGGAAAACCTCGGACAAAGTACCGTGCAGATTTTGCGCGATCCCGGTTGGCTATTGAAATGGATCGGTTCGCTGCTCGTGGTGATCGGCGTGTTCATGATGTTTTATCTCCAGCCGTACCGAAAACAAACTGAAGGGGAGCCGATCATGCCGACTAGTCCAAAGCCAAGGGAACAGAAGCGTCCGGCATCTGCCGAATCGCCGGCCGTCGCTACAACAATTCAGCATTGACTCCGAACGCGTTTGCGAGTTGAAAGCTGAGGCAAGACGTTCAACGTTCCATTTTCACATGGGACACAGGAAAATTATTCAATCGTTCTTATTCTTCGCCTTCATCGCGGTTTTTGCCGCATGCGCGTCGGATAAAGAACCAGCGCCGACTTCCGAGGTCGAGCAATCCGATTCAGTCGGGTCCAAATGGGGTTCTTTCAATGGCGAGCCGGTGACGAAGTGGAATCCAGATGGGCGAACAATGACGCTGTTGACTGAATTGCGTTATACGGATCCGAATGGCGTCATCTGGGTCGCCCCGATCGGATCGATCGTCGATGGCGCATCCATTCCGCGTTACCTCTGGTCGATCATGGGCGGACCATTCGAAGGAAGATATCGGAATGCCTCGGTGTTGCACGATGTCGCGTACGGGGACAAGAAGCGTCCCTGGCAGGATTGCGATCGCATGTTCTACTACGCCATGCGGTGCAGCGGGGTGAGCGCTGTTGAAGCCAAGACGATGTTTTACGCGCTCTACAAATTCGGGCATCACTGGAAGTTTCCCATCAAACGCGCGAAACCGGTGAAGTTTGAAGGACAGTTGGTGGCGCGAGCTGAGCCGATTCCGCGCGCAATTCCAGTGAATCCGGCTGAGGTCAACAAAGCGCATGATTGGATTCAGAATGCCGATCCGAGTCTTGAGCAGATCGAGCAACGAGCGAGCACGGAAGCGTGGTGATTTATCCACATTGGGACGGGTTGTCCTTAACGCGTTGCCAAATCTAGACCGCTTTGCCGCGATTATTTGCCATCGTCTTCCAAGCCGATTCACCTGCTTGCTGTTTGTCGGCCTATCCTTTAACAAAGCAACGGGCGCCCCGGAGAAGCTCCTTCCCGAGGCGCCCGGCTCTGGGTCTATCTGTGGCGCAACCTAACCCATCGGTAGCAAATTCATTGCAATCAGATTACTCAGCGTAGCCGCGCGCTTCGCTACATCGATGAATAATCGCCGAGGTTTCATGATTTTTGTTGTTTTGGTTTGCGCAGACGATTGCAGCCCGACGTTACAAACAGATGACGATCTCGCAAAAAAATGGTTACGTTTCCGTGGTGATCCGTGAACTCGGCCTTGCGCGCCACACTGCAGCCAAAACTTTGACTGGAGGTCATCTAAGATCTTGTGAATCGCGCTTAAGGCAGGTACAGTTGTAAACGGGAAGCGATGCAACGGGCGAGTCTGCGCACCTTTTTCATTATTCTCTCTGCAGCTACGATCGCTTCCGCTCAGACCCTCGCGCCCAAGCCGCTTCCGAAGGAGCCGCTCGAAAAATACGATAACCCACCGCCGCTATTTCCGGCTGTGTCCACGTCGCCAGGGTTAGTCTCGCAGTTCGGTCCTTACACGAGTTATCAAGTCAACGTTAATGCGAACGGCAATAATGTTGTTGGCGACGCCGCAAATGAGCCGTCCATCTGTGTCGATCCGACGAACCGAAACAAAATGAGTATCGGTTGGAGGCAATTCGATAGCGTCTCATCTAATTTTCGCCAGGCTGGATTCGCGCATACGACCAATGGCGGCAGGACGTGGATTTCTGCTGGCGTTCTCCAACACAACGTTTTTCGCAGCGATCCTGTCCTGAACTCCGATTACGCCGGCCATTTTTTTTATCTCAGCCTTCTGCAGACTTTTTTTGACGATTTGTGGCGATCACTCAATGGCGGTCAATCATGGGCGAACATCGCACCAGCCGATGGCGGCGATAAACAGTGGTTTACCATCGATAACACCAACAGCACGGGGCGTGGCTTCCACTATCAATCCTGGAGCACGGACGGAAATAATTATGGCGGCAGACAATTCAGCCGCTCGATTAATGGCGGACTCACCTGGATGAATCCGATCAATATTCCGAATTCTCCTGCGTGGGGCACACTGGACGTCGATTCAAATGGCAATCTTTTCATCGGCGGCGTAAACCTGAACACCAATCAGATTTGGTGTATTCGGTCCACCAACGCAAAGAACGGTGCTGTTGTCCCAACCTTCGACCGAAGCACGGCGGTAAATCTTGGCGGTCATATTGCTTCTAGCGAATCGATCAATCCGCAAGGATTAGTCGGTCAGGTTTTTCTGGCGGTGGATCGTTCCGGCACGAGTACGAACAACAATATTTACATGCTCGCGAGCGTTCAGCCCACCGGCTTCACGAATGGTAGCGACGTGATGTTCACGCGGAGCACAAATGGAGGCCAAACCTTCAGCGCGCCGCGTCGGATCAATGACGATCCTGTTAACCACGCGAAGTGGCACTGGTTTGGCACGCTTTCGGTCGCGCCTAACGGCCGAATCGATGCAGTCTGGCTGGACACACGTAGCGCTGGGAACAATACCAACTCGCAGCTGTTCTATTCTTACAGCTTCGATGGCGGAAATACCTGGTCGTTGAATGCGGCAATTAGTAATCCTTTTAACCCGTTCCTGGGTTATCCGAATCAGAACAAGCTCGGCGATTACATTACAATCGTCTCGGATAACGCAGGTGCCAATGTCGCGTATGCGGCGACATTCAATGGTGAGGAAAACATCTATTATGTGCGGGTCGCCCCAAGAGGTTGGACCCTGATTACGACCGCCGATTTCAACCGCGATGGCAAGCCCGATTATGTGCTCTACGACGCGAACACCCGCAACACGGCAGTGTGGTACATGAACGACAACATCTTTGTTAGTGGCGCGTGGGGTCCAACTCTTTCGCTTGGCTGGGGGTTGAGCGGTGTGGCGGATTTTAATCGCGATAGCCACGCAGATTACGCCTTGTTTAACATCGTTACGGATCGAACAGCCATCTGGTATTTGTCAGGGCCAACTTTCATCGGCAGCGCATACGGCCCGACCCTTCCCACTGGCTGGGAATTGGTGGCTACGGCCGACTTCAACAGCGACGGCTATCCGGACTACGTGCTTTGCAATGCCTCAACGCATCAAACCGCGGTATGGTATCTCAACAATAACGTTTACGTCGTCGGCGCGTATGGTCCAACCCTTCCCGCCGGCTGGAGCTTGGTGGATGTAGCGGATTTTGATCGCGACGGCCATCTCGATTATGCGTTGTTTAATCACAGTACGGACCAAACAGCGATCTGGTATTTATCAGGACCAAGATTTCTTAGAGGCGCTTATGGGCCGACTCTTCCCAGTGGCTGGCAGCTAGCGGCTGTAGCCGACTTTAATCGTGACGGCAACCCGGATTATGTGCTTTACAATGCGGGTACCCGCCGAACAGCGATCTGGCATCTAGCCAACAACGTTTTCCTCAACGGCGCGTACGGCCCGTCGTTGCCACAAGGCTGACGCCGTATTACGCGGTAGCATGGCATTTAGCCGGGATGGCAGGCGGGCACTATCGCAGCCAGCCGTTATAAACAGATGGCAGCCTCGCCAAAAAATCGTGACAATTACGTGTCAGTTTCGTGAACTGGCTTAGCAAATTCTAAAAAGGAAATCTCAACGAGAGGATATTTATGTTAGGCGAGAAGATAGGTGCAACATCGGGTAAGGTTACTTCGCAGGGCGTACTACCGAACCTGGGCGGAGGTCCAAAAATGGAGACGTCATTTCAGGCGAGTGGATCGATTCTGGGCGTGGACGTAAAAGAGACGGGTACCTATTGGACCGTGGTCCGTCCCGACGGGACACTCTACGGCGAAGGGCAAGGAGTGATGATTCTTAAGGACGGAAAAATGGCCACATGGACTGGCCACGGTGTCGGGACGATGAAGAAAGACGGGACGGCGAGTTATTGTGGTGCGGTTTATTATCAAACTATGCCGCCACGCTGGTCCCGCCTGAACAAGGTCGCGGTGGTATTTGAATACCAGGTAGACGCAGAGGGCAACACACGCTCCGAATTTTGGGAATGGAAGTAGCCTGCAGCTAAGTCGCCGCGCCAGCGATGGTGGAACGCGTTGTTCTCAACGCGTTATTAAATCTACGCGGCTCTGCCCCGGTTATTTTACCATCGTCGTCGGAGAAGACGATCCACCTGCTTGCTGTTTTGTCGCGCCATTTTTCTCCAGCGCGACGGCCAGAACTTCATCCACATTTTCGACCGGGACGAATTTGAGTTTTTGTTTCGCTTCCTCGGGAACATCAACAAGGTCTTTTTCGTTGAGCTTCGGGATGATGACCGTGGAAATCCCAGCACGCATCGCCGCCAGGCTTTTTTCTTTCAGACCGCCAATCGGCAGAACCAGGCCGCGCAAAGTGATTTCGCCGGTCATGGCGACATCCGGTCGCACAGGCGTGTTGCTAAAAAGCGAGGCGAGCGCCGTAAACATCGCAATGCCGGCAGACGGACCATCTTTTGGCACAGCGCCAGCGGGAACATGCACGTGCACGTCGGTGTTCCGAAAATCTTCCGCTTTGGCGCCGATCTCACTATCACGGCTCCGGACGAGACTATATGCGGCCTGGACGGATTCTTTCATCACTTCGCCAATGTGTCCGGTAAGCGTGACATTTCCTTTACCCGGATAACGTGTCGCTTCGATGTGCAGCACTTCGCCTCCGGCGGGGGTGTATGCCAGCCCGGTAACGACGCCCGGCTTGCTCGTCTTGAGCCTGCTCTCGCGAACGTATTTCGCGGGGCCAAGCATTTCCGCGACGAGTTCCGGCGTAACTGTTACATGCTCAGTTTTTCCGCGTGCTATCTGTGACGCGATGCCTCGACAAACGGACGCGATCTGGCGCTCAAGCTCGCGCACACCGGCTTCGTGTGTGTAATCGTTAATAATGCGGCGGAGCGCTTCGTCCTGCCATTCAATCTGCTCGGGTTTGAGTCCGTTTTCCTCCAACTGTCGTCTGACGAGGTATCGTTTGGCGATCTCAAGTTTCTCGCGCTCGGTGTAACCGGGAATCGAAATCACTTCAATCCGGTCGCGCAACGGTTCGGGTACGCCGTCGATGTAATTTGCCGTGCCGATGAAAATCACCTGTGACAGATCGAACGGCACGTCAAGATAGCGATCGACAAACTTGTCGTTTTGCCGCGGGTCGAGCACTTCGAGCAAGGCACTGGCCGGGTCGCCTCGAAAATCGGCACCGATCTTGTCGATCTCGTCCAACATAAACACAGGATTGCGCGTTCCACAGCGACGCAGTTCCTGAATGATGCGGCCCGGCATCGATCCGATGTAAGTGCGGCGATGTCCGCGGATTTCGGCTTCGTCACGCATGCCGCCGAGACTGATCCGGACAAATTTTCGGCCGAGCGCGTCGGCAATCGATTGACCGAGACTGGTTTTGCCCACACCGGGCGGGCCAAGAAAACAGAGGATTGCGCCGTGCCCCTGCGGATTGAGTTTGCGCACAGCAAGATATTCGATCAGCCGTTTTTTCACCTTTTCTAGATCGTAATGATCGCGATCGAGAATTTTCTGCGCCTGATCGAGATCGAGCTTATCCTCGCTCAGTTTGTTCCAGGGCAAATCGGCGATGATCTCGATGTAACTGACGATCACCGAGAACTCCGGACTTGCCGGAGGAATGAAATCCAGCCGCTTCAATTCGCGCTCGGCCTGTTTCATCACTTCCTCTGGCGGTTTGGCTTCCTCGAGCCGGGCACGCAATTGCTGGGCCTGTTCTTCGCCGCCACCTTCGGCTTCGCCCAGCTCGCGCTGAATCGCCTTGATTTGCGATCGCAAATAAGCGCGTCGTTGCGCATCAGAAAATTGCGAGGCCACATCTTTTTGCAGCTTCTGCTGGATCTCGGCGATTTCGAGCTGCGCAGAGATCTGTTTCTGAATTGCGCGCACGCGCTTTTCGACGTCGAGCTCTTCGAGCAGCGCCTGCTTCTGCGCGACATCCACGTTTAGATTTGGCGCAAGAAAATCAGCGAGCTGCTCAGGATTCTCGATGTTCAGAATCATGAGGCGCGCCTGCTCGGGAGCGTCCGGAGCGAGTTCGAACAATCGCGCAGCCGAATCCCGCAAGTTTCGGAACGTGGCTTCCCATTCCTTGCTTGCCGGCGGTAGGATCGATTCGGGCAGATCAATCTCGCCACGCAGAAATGGCGAGGTCGCCACTATTTTGCGAAGCGAAAAGCGGCGCAGTCCCTGCACTATAACCAATACATTGTCCTCTGCCTGCCGCAGAAGCTTGAGCACGAGCGCGGCTGTGCCGACCGAGTAGAGGTCTTGTGGGGTCGGATCTTCCTTCGCCTCATCGCGCTGCGTGAGCAGGCCGATGACTTTGGTTCGCGGCAAAGTGTCATCGAGCAGTTTGAGCGACGCTGCCCGCTGGATATTCAGCGGAATGATTGTTCCCGGAAAAACAACGATCCCGCGCACGGGCAGAATCGATAATTCTTCAGGGATGTGCGGCGTTCCGCCCTTGTCCATTCCCGCCGCAATAGTGCTCTCTAGGCCCGGCTTCGCTTCAACATTAGCCTGCAAGGTGCTGAGTTCTTTTGCGCTCATGACTCTTTCAAGGGCACCGAAATCCAGAGCAAGCCGTTGCGCTGCTCGGCGTGCGCTTGCTCGATTTCCACTTCGGCTGGCAACGGCACTTCGCGTATGAACGGACCGTAATCAATCTCCATGGCCAGCAATTGCAGGGCGCATCCCTCGTCATCAGTCGGCTCAGGCAGCTCTCGGGTGCCGCGAATCACCACGCGCCGCGGTTCGACGGTCAGATCAATGAGCGCGCGATCGACCCCCGCCAGATCGACGCAAATACGAATGGATTTTTCGCAGCGATACGCATTGATTGCAGGCTCCCAGGCGTGCGGTGCAAATCTGGAAAATTGCAAACGCGATAGTTCGGAGGTCAGGTCCTGCAACGCGCCATGCAGCCAGCGCAACTTAATGTTCCTGATTGGATCCATCGGCGAGTCGGTACAATCTAAAACTTCGTTGCTTACGCTTCCTTTTGCAATGAAAGCGCGGATCGTCAACGGACGAATCCGAGTGGTCAGAATTCCAGATTCCTTTAGAAATATAACGTCCTGAAAGGCGTGTTCACGTGTCTCTTTTTCTGCAACCATCGCTCCACGGGCGATGAGAAGCGGACGCATTAAGCACAGGAGCGTCGCGCCTCCCACGGAGAAGCTGCTACAGATCTCATTTCGTTTTCCCCGGGCCCCACAACGCGCGGCCAGGTTTCGCACCTGTGTGCTCGCCATCTTTGAGCACTTGCACACCATTTACGAAAACGTGCTTCATGCCTACCGCATATTGATGCGGTTTCTCGTACGTGGCGCGGTCGGCAATCGTCGCCGGACCGAATACGACCACATCGGCAAACATCCCCTCCTTGAGAAACCCGCGATGATCGAGCCCCAAATTTGTGGCAGGCAATCCACTCAGTCGCCGCACTGCTTCCTTCATTGGAATCACTTTTTCGTCCCGCGAATATTTGCCGAGCACGCGTGCGAAATTTCCATACGCACGCGGATGCGGATTGGATTTCAAGAAAACGCCCTCAGGCGCCTGCGAAGCTTCGTCGGAGCCGAACGAAATCCACGGCTTCGCGAGTTCCTTCTTCACGTTGTCTTCCGAAATGATGAAATAAAGTGTGCCGATGCGCGATTCATCTTCCGCGATCAAATCCATCGCCGTGTCGATGGGATCTTTCCCCCGCATCCTGGCTACTTCAGCCAGTGTTTTCCCGGTAAGCGGCTTCAGTTTTTCCGACCTGAACTCTGCCAGCAGAATGTGCTCTGGACCTCCGGCATCAAAATACAGGTTTTCCCATCCGCTTGTGGGCTTTTGCACCTCTGCCTTAATCTTCTCGCGCGTCACCGGATCGCGCAGCCGCTTGAATAATGCAGGATAACCGCCGTCTTCGGTCCAAGGCGGAAGCGATGCGTCCAAGCCGGTTCCTCCCGCGGTATAAGTGTACATATCGGCAGTGATTTTCAGGCCTTCCTTCTGCGCGGCCTCGATTCGCGAAAGTAAATCATCGATCTTCGGCCAGTTTTGCTGGCCCGAGACTTTGATGTGATAAACTTCTGCCGGAATTTTCGCCTCCCGGCTGATGCGAATTAATTCATCAAGCGCTTCGAGAAGCCGGCTGCCTTCGCTGCGCATGTGCGAGATGTATTTGCCCTGGTATTTTTCGGCCACCTTGCAAAGCTCGATTAGCTCCTCCGTCTTCGCATAAAACGCGGGAGGATAGATTAAAGAGGTGCCAATCCCCAGTGCGCCGGCTTCCATTTCCTTGCGCACCAGTTCGCGCATCTGGTCGAGTTGCTCAGGCGTCGGCTGTTTATCTTCAAAGCCGATCACGTACTCGCGAATGGTCGTCGCGCCGATGAACGACGCTACGTTGCACGACACGCCACGCTTTTCGAGGTACTGCAAGTACTCCGCGAGCGTGTTCCATTTGATGTCGTATTTGACGTCAATTTGCTGACGAATCATATGCTCGCGCACGCGATCGTTCACCGGGCCCATCGACTCGCCCTCGCCCATGATCTCAGTTGTTACGCCTTGCCGAATTTCGCTCTGTGAACGGCCATCCTGGATCAAGGATGCGACTGACCAGGAGAGCATGTTGATAAACCCGGGCGCGACGGCCAGTCCCTTCGCATCGATGACTCTTTTTGCCTTCGCCGCTTTGAAATCACCGATGCCCGCAATTCGATCGCCTCGAATCGCGACGTCGGCTTGTTTCGGCTCGGCACCAGAGCCGTCATAAACCGTGCCATCTCTAATGATGATGTCGAAATCTGCCGGTCCTGGCGATGAGGATCGGTCCTGCGCAAACACCGTGAACACAATTGTCACGAACAAACCGAGCAAAAAAAAGATTCGGTTCATCATGTCGCTGGAAGGTATATGGCGTCGATGTCGGCGCAAAACCCAATGTAAGGTTCAACATGGGCAACGGTATTTACTGTCGAAGGTGAAATCTCACGCGGCCGATCGAGCCACGTGGTGCGAATCGTCACATAAGGGCTTGCTACAGGAGCCCTCGGTACGCCGGGAGTCCAGCAAGTCAGATGGAGCCGAAGCGAAATCACAACGTGGAAGTTCCTTAATGGGGGGTGAACAGGTTGATGGACACTAATGGGTCCCACTTAACGACATCCTTCTTAACCAGCTCCCACGCGCGAAACAAAGCGCGGCTCCGAGATGAAACAGGGAAATCGGAACTCAAACGAAAGGGAAACATCTAATGAAGACGATAACAAAATCCAAATCGATGCGCCGCAGTCGAGCATTCTTGCTGTCACTGCTTTGCGCGAGCGTCGTTGCAACTTTCATGGTTGGATGTGCGGAAGGTCCTTATGTGACGGCGTATGATGGCGGTTATTATTATCCCACCACGTATTATGCTCCCGGTTATCCGTATTCCTACTATGACTACGGACCGACGTACGAGAGGACTGTCGTACGCTCTGGCAGCCGCTATAATGATGCGTACGGTCCACGCTACTACGGCAGCACAATATACGGCGACTGGTATTGATTTGTGACGCGCGCTTGGATGGACGCATCGGTGCCGTCCGCCATTGGCGGATGCGCCGATGCGTTCAAAGCGTGTGACTAAGGACTCCACATTCGCAGCGCGCTGTTGCACGTCGCTTCTCGTCAACCCGAACCACGGCGAAGGTGGATGCGGCCACCACCGAGGTAATCGAATCAATCTCTCACGGAGGCGGGTACAAATTTTATTTCAATTTGGCTTTGTTGTTTTGCGCGGTTGTCATTAAATGAGCGGATGAAGACATCAGCGATTACGAACACATCTCGTGCAATACAAACCGTCCTCTCGCTCCTGTACGCAGGACTCCTCGGGCTGTCGTTCGATGGATGCGCTGGTACCTACTACGCGGAGACTCCCGCCCCCGAATCCCGGTTTAATACGTATTATGGACCGTACTATTATCCGTACTATCCGTGGTACGCTTATTATGGTGGGGCGTACTACTACGGAGTGATTCGCTAATTACTTTCGGTCTCCTTAAGCAAGTCCGCGAGCTGATCTTTCCACAATGCAGCCAGTGTGTGGCTGCCGTGACCGCGCGTTTTGTCGCTGAACGGAATCACGATGGCGCGGCAATGCGGAACCCGCTTGATCTCACGTTCGAGGATGCCGAGTTCCGGCGGGTTAATCAGATCATCGGCAAAGTTGATTGCCAGAAGCGGCGCCTGGATTTTTTCCAGATTCGGTCCTGGATCGTAATCATGTGAAGCTTCCAACGCATAGAGCACGTCATTTGCGTCATCGGTTTTGACAATTTGCTCGACAAATTTGTCCAGAACTTCATCCGTTTTCGCAAGTGTGGGCGCATCTTTCTGGCGGAGAACCGGATTGCTGCTCATGAACCAAAGCATCTCGGCAGCGGTGCGCAGGCTCGGCGGTTGAGTCTTATAATCGCCGTCGCTCCATGCCGGATCGTTGCGGATCGCGTCGATGACCATGCGACGCCATGCACGGTTGCGCCCGGAAATCTGGGTTGGCAAACTTGCCAGCGGCATGAGCGCGTCCATGAAATCGGGATGTACCTCGCCCCATAACCAGGTGTGCATTCCGCCCATTGACGTTCCCATTACGAGTCGCGCGTGATTCACGCCGAGCCCCTCCGTAAGCAGACGATACTGCGCCCCCACCATGTCCAGATAATCGTAGCGCGGGAATTTCGCGTGCATGGCGTCGCTTGGCTTACTCGATTTGCCGTGGCCAATGGCGTCCGGCAACACAATGAAAAACTTCGTCGCATCGAGCGGCTGATCTTTCCCGAACAACTCCCCGGCAAATTCGGGCCGAATAAATTGCGCGCCGCTGCCAGTGGTCCCATGCATGATGAGAATGGCATTCGTCGTTTTGCCCTGCGCATCCTTCTCCGGTTTTCCCAGTGTCCGGTAATGAAGACGCAACTCCGGCAATGTTTCGCCTGAAGCAAATTTGAAATCATGAATCGTAAAGTCGCTCTCCGTCGGCGTCGGATAATCGGCCGCCGACGCGAAACTCACGGCCAAGATGGACAAAGGAAGAGCAAAGACTCGGAGCGTTGGGTTCATATTAATGATTTCGTTGCCGTTCGGCTTGGATTCGCTTGAGCAGCTCGGTATGGGTCCGTTCAAGATCGTTAGCAAATTTCACTGTTGCTTGCAGAGCTTCGGGATACATCTCGAATCGTTTTCGCAATTTCTTGGTGGCTGGATCGTAGAAGAAGGAAATGTCCTGGTCGAGATTGGGCACGATCAGTTCGTCGCTTAATTTTTGGTAACGCGCGATGCCGCTCAGTCCCCAGCGGATAACTGATTCGTCGTTGCGCAGCGCCATGAGTGTCTCCAAGTCGAGCAACTGGGTGCCCCCGGATTGAAGCCACGTGGCGAAGTCACCCGGGCTGTAGTCCGTGGTAAAAACAAACGGGTGCAGCGGCGGCATCTCGCCGGCGTCGAGCGCGCGCTTAAATTCCGCAGCTTCTCGTTCTTCTCTAGCGCGGTTAATTTTCCCGCTCTCGATTCCCTCGCGAAGCGTTCGCTCGATCGATGCCAGGATGCGATCGCGCCGTTCTGAATCCTGCCGATGCTGTTGGTAATTACTGAGCCAAAACGCCGCGGAAACGCCAACGAACACCAGAACTAATTCGGCCAGCCATCGGCCAAAGTGCCAGAAGCGCGAGCGTTTTTCAGTTGTTTGGCTCATGATTCACGGGAACAATTCAATCAATGAGACAATCGTGGTCAGTCAACAATTTGACCGATTTCGTCGTTGACTCAGTCCAAGCGGCGCACGCTGATGAGACGCCGTTTTATCATTTGAGATTCGACCGCGTATTTCCCGACGATTTCTATGTGGAGATGTTGCACGCCATGCCAATGCCGGAGGATTACCGCGCGATGTCCGGCAAAAGCAAAATGGGAAGCAGAAGGCCCGACGGAAAACCGACTCGCGCGAAGATTGATCTTTTTCCGGAATACATCCACCATTTGCCGCCGAACAAAGGTGCAATCTGGGATGTGGTCGGTCGCGTTCTTCGTTCCAAAGAGTTGGAGACGGCCTTCGTGCAGCGACTAGCGCCAGGCTTAAGACGCCGGTTCCGCGAAAACTTCGGCAAGGTAACCATGTATCCCGTGCCAATCCTCACGCGCGATATTCCAGGATATCGCATTTTCAAACATACCGACAGTCTGTGGAAAGGCATCACGGTCCAGTTCTATTTGCCGCCAGACAACTCGACACCGCATATCGGAACTATCTTTCACGAGGTGCTCCCCAACGGGAGAAAACCAAAGAAGGCGCAGATGCCATTCTCGCCTAACAGCGGTTATGCATTCGCAGTTGCCGATAACACGTGGCATTCGGCCGACCCGGTGGGAACGGAAGTGAAAACGCGCGACAGCATTCTGCTCACTTATTTTGTCGATGCCGGGCCGTGGCGATTTGTGCGCAATCGCGGCCGGCGATTTCAGAATCTTTTGCTCAACGAGGTACGCAATTTGAGGCGCCGCTGACGGCTGTGTCTACTTAGCGCCAAAGGCGCGACCGTGACCGTTAGCCTTTGGCAGCACCCAAAGACAAATCGTAATCCAATGGCGGCCAACCCTGAAAGCGCGATTCACTTCCGTGCCAGTTCGTTTCGCATTGAAAACCATCCAGGGAGCTGAATCGCGCCCTCAGCGGTTGTTGATATGGCACTCCTAATTCCTGGGACGATGCCCCCAGGCTAAAATGAGAACAGCGCCCCTTGGCGCTTAAATTGCCGCTCAACGAGGTAATGGCTGTTCCATGTTCGCGAGCGCGTACGCAGTAACCGCAACGACAATGGAATTTTCCGCCAGTTCTTTCGGGACGATTTTGTCCAGCGTGTCAGCGGCAGTGTGGTGATAATTGAAATAGAAACGGCTGTCTTGAATCGGACTGAAAGCAGGGACGCCGGCTTTTTCCATCGGGCCAATGTCGGCGCCACAATGTTCGACCAAGGTGAGGATGCCCGCGCCTGATCCCTGCAAGATTGCTGCGACCGGTGCGAACGTCTTTTTCACTTCTGGTTTTGCTTTAATATTGATGCCAAGCGGATGACCGGCGCCACCGTCTGTCTCCATCGCTGCAAAATGGTTCATCCATTCTTTTTCGTGATCTTTTCCGTACTGTTTCGATCCGGCCAGCCCATTTTCTTCATTCATCCACGCGATCACGCGAATGGTGCGCTTTGGTTTGAGATGAAGTTTTTGGATCAAGTTCGCCGTCTCCATCGACACTGCGACGCCGGCACCATCATCGATTGCACCCGTCCCCAGGTCCCACGAATCCAGATGACCGGAAACGATGATCACCTGTTCGGGATGTTCGCTGCCTTTGATGTCACCGATCACATTTGCGCTTTCGACATCCGGCAGAGTTTGGGGCGTGAGAACCAATTTCATTCTGACGGGTCCTTGTCGAACCAGGTCCGCGATCAAATCCGCATCCTCCGCGGTGACCGCGCCGGCTGGAATTTTCGGCGCATCATTTGCGTAATCCGTCTGTCCAGTATGGGGTAGCCGATAATCGGCTCCGCCCACTGAACGAATCAAGCACGCAACACCGCCTTGTCGCGCGGCTGCGCTCGGACCATCGGCTCTATAAACAACTGCCTCTCCGTATGCTTCCCCGCCACGACCTTCCGCAGCCATTTGTTTGTCGAACGGATAATTGAAGAGCACGATCTTGCCCGCGACTTTGTCGCGAGGCAGCGATTTTAGTTCATCAAAATTTCTGACAGCGATCACTTCTGCTTCGATTCCATCCGCAGGCGTCGCGACGCTGTCCCCAAGCGCGCACAAGACAATTTTCTGCGTGGTGTTAGCTGCCTGTCCGGGAAATTGAACGAGCGCTGCTGTTTCTTCACCGCGCACCCAATGCGGCACCATCACTCTTTCCAGCTGCACTTCGCAGCCGAGGGCCTTCAATTCGCT